>Ga0193743_1000477_pt1 | contig 31621 bp, 28 predicted proteins | sample L2c2metaG_FD_143038 | JGI IMG/M metagenome (GOLD analysis project Ga0193743, IMG submission 143038) | Soil microbial communities from a riparian zone of the East river system, Colorado, United States - L2c2 | ecosystem: Environmental > Terrestrial > Soil > Riparian zone | place: USA: East River...
ATCTATGCCTTTGTGCCGGAGCTGATCCGCTACTACCTCGGCGAGGAACCCAAGATCGCCAACGTGCCCACCTACCTGTGCCACGACGACCTGGCCCGCGGCCACGTGCTGGCCAACCTGGACGAGCTGGTGGTCAAGCCGGCGAACGAGTCCGGCGGCATGGGTGTGTTCGTGGGTTCGTTCGCCAGCAAGGCCGAGAAGGAGGCCATGCGGCTGCGGATCGAGGCCGACCCGCGCAACCACATCGCCCAGCCGATCCTCGCGCTGTCCACCGTGCCGACACTGTGCGACGGCCGGGTGGTGCCCCGCCACGTCGACCTGCGCCCGTTCATCCTGTCCGGCGAGCGGTCCTACGTGACCCAGGGCGGCCTCACCCGGGTGGCGCTGACCGAAGGCTCGCTGGTGGTGAACAGTTCGCAGGGCGGCGGCAGCAAGGACACCTGGGTGCTCGATCCCACCGTGTCGGGGATTCGACCGGACCACACAGAGGCCAGGTAGGGGGCACGCCATGTTGTTATCCCGGTTCGCGGAGTCGCTGTACTGGGCGGGCCGCTACCTCGAACGGGCGGAGGCGACCGCACGGCTGGTCCGGGTGCACACCGAGCTGTTCCTCGACCTGCCCAGGGCCGCCGGGGTGGGCTGGTCGCCGCTGCTCGCGGTGACCGGCGCCGGCGAGGAGTTCCTCGGCCGGCACACCGGGCCGGACGAGGACGACGTGGTCGCCTTTCTGGCCATCGACCCGAAGAACCGGGGCTCGATCCTTTCCAGCATCGCCCAGGCCACGGTGAGCCTGCAGCTGAGCCGGGTGCTGCTGCCCACCGCGTCCTTCGAGGTGGTCACCAAGCTGCACGACTGGGCGGCGGCCAGCTCGGCGGGGGCGATCGACCGGCGTACCCGGCTGGACTGGATGGACGAGGTGATCGCGCGCTGCCAGCTGCTGGCCGGGTCGCTGGCCGGCACCATGTGCGACGACGAGGCGTACGGATTCCTGCAGATCGGCCGCTATCTGGAACGTGCCGACATGACCATCCGGGTGCTCGACGTGCAGGCCGGCATCCTGGTCGGTCAGCCCGCCGAGGACGCCGGCGGCGAGCCCTACCACGACCTCACCTGGATGAGCGTGCTGCGTTCGCTGGCCGCGCATCAGATGTTCCGCCGCAGCCAGGGCAGCGGGGTACCCGGCCCGGCAGCGGCGCGCTTCCTGCTGCGCGAGGAGCGGTTCCCCAGGTCGGTGGAGTTCTGCCTGGCCAGCACCGCCCGGGCGCTGGCCCAACTGCCGAGGGCCGCCCTGCCGCTGGCCGGCTGCGCCCAGGTGCGGGCCCGGCTGCGGGACCTGCAACCAGCCGAGGTCGACACGCCCAGCGAGCTACACGAACTGGCCGATGACCTGGAATCTGGCATCGGCGCACTGCACGATGAGCTTGCGCGAACTTACTTCCGGCTCGAGGCGGCACCACCGGCGGTCGTCGAGCCCGCCTAGATACGCATTTGATCGAGGGGACAGCTTGGCAATTCACGTTGCTCTTGAGCACCAGACGTCGTACCGATTCGACCGGCCGGTCCGGTTGGGGCCACACGTGGTGCGGCTGCGCCCGGCCGCGCACTCCCGTACGCCGGTACTGTCCTACTCGCTGCGGGTCGAGCCGGAGACCCACTTCCTGAACTGGCAGCAGGACCCGTACGGCAACTACCTGGCCAGGCTGGTGTTCCCGGAGCCGGCCCGGCAGCTGACCATCACCGTCGACCTGGTCGCGGACATGACCGTGATCAACCCGTTCGACTTCTTCGTCGACGAGTCAGCTGAGCGCTACCCCTTCGAGTACGACCCGGAGCTGGCCCGCGACCTGGGCCCCTACCTGGCCACCGAGACGCCAGGGCCGCTGCTCACCGAATGGCTCGCTGAGCTCGGCGCCAAGCCCGGTGACGGCGTCCCGGTCAACGACTTCCTGGTCGGCATCAACCAGCGGCTGCAACGCGACATCGGCTACCTGACCCGGATGGAGGTCGGCGTACAGACCCCGGAGGAGACGCTGGGGCGGCGCCTGGGCTCCTGCCGGGACAGCGCCTGGCTGCTCGTCACGATCATGCGCAAGCTGGGGCTGGCCGCCAGGTTCGTCTCCGGCTACCTGGTCCAGCTGGTCGCCGACCAGAAGCCGCTGGTCGGCCCGGCCGGGCCCACCGCCGACTTCACCGACCTGCACGCCTGGACCGAGGTGTACCTGCCCGGCGCCGGCTGGATCGGCCTGGACCCGACCTCCGGGCTGTTCGCCGGCGAGGGCCACATCCCGCTCGCGTGTACCCCCGAGCCGTCCAGCGCCGCCCCGGTCTCCGGTGCGCTGGAGCAGGCCGAAGTGGAGTTCGCCCACGTCAACCGGGTTAGCCGACTGCACGAGAGCCCCCGGGTCACGCTGCCCTACACCGATCGCCAGTGGGCCGACATCGACGCGCTGGGCAAGGCGGTGGACGACGAGCTGGTCAAGGGCGACGTCCGGCTGACCCACGGCGGCGAGCCGACCTTCGTCTCGGTCGCCGACATGGAATCCGACGAGTGGACCGTCGCACCGGACGGCCCGAGCAAGCGCGAGCTGTCCTGGCGGTTGTCCGGCCAGCTCGCCGAGCGGTTCGCGCCTGGTGGGCTCCTCCAGTTCGGCCAGGGCAAGTGGTACCCCGGCGAACCGTTGCCACGCTGGCAGATCAGCATCCTGTGGCGCACCGACCAGGAGCCGCTGTGGCTGGCGCCGGAGCTGCTCGCGGACCCCTGGGCGCCGGGTGACTGCAGCGCCGAGGACTCCAGGGCCCTGCTGCTGGAGATCGCCAACCGCCTCGGCATCGAGGCCGAGTACTGCCTGCCCGTCTACGAGGACCCGCTGGACCGGTTGGCCGCCGAGGCGCTGCTGCCGGACGGTCCGCCGCCCCCCTACGACGTCGACCCGACCGACCCGGCACTGGCCGAGCCGGACGTCAGGGCCCAGATCGTCGCCGCGCTGGACGCCGAGCGCGGCGAGCCGACGGGGTGGACCGTGTTCGTGCACCGCATCCACTCCGGTGGCGGCGGCTGGGCCACCACCCGGTGGACGCTGCGCCGCAAGCACCTGATGCTGCGCCCCGGGGACTCACCGATGGGGCTGCGGCTGCCGCTGGGCTCGATGAGCTGGAAACCGCTGCCGCCGGAGCCCGAGCGGTCCACATTCGAGGAGCGCGAAACGCTGCCCAGCGCGTCCGACCTGGTACCCGACGCCGCCGCGATCGTGCCGGCCGCCACCGTCGTGCCGTCCGAACAGGCGCCGCCGACCGCGCTGTGCGTGGAGGTACGCGATGGCCGACTGCACGTGTTCCTGCCGCCGATGGAGTACCTGGAGCACGCCGTCGAGCTGCTCGGCGCGGTAGAGGCGGCGGTCACCGAGGTGGGCCAGCCGGTGGTGATCGAGGGTTACGCGCCGCCGAACGACCCCCGGCTGCTCCGCCTGGTGGTCGGCGCCGACCCCGGGGTGATCGAGGTGAACGTGCACCCCTCGGCGAGCTGGCCGCAACTGGTCGAGACGGTCACCGGGCTGTACGAGGACGCCCGCCAGGTCGGCCTTGGCACCGAGAAGTTCGACCTGGACGGCACCCACACCGGCACCGGCGGCGGCAACCACGTCACCCTCGGTGGCGCGAGCGCGCCGGACAGCCCGCTGCTGCGCCGCCCCGACCTGCTGCGCAGCATGATCACCTTCTGGCAGCACCACCCGGCGCTGTCCTACCTGTTCTCCGGGCGCTTCATCGGCCCGACCAGCCAGTCGCCCCGGGTGGACGAGGGCCGCGACGAGACGCTGTACGAACTGGAGATCGCGTTCGCCGAGCTGGAGCGCAACAGCGGCGGTAACAAGGGCAGTGGCGACGGCGCGTCGGCCAAGCCGTGGCTGGCCGACCGGCTGCTGCGGCATCTGCTGGTGGACATCACCGGCAACACCCACCGCGCCGAGTTCTGCATCGACAAGCTGTTCAGCCCGGGCACCGAGCGCGGCCGGCTCGGGCTGCTGGAGCTGCGCGCGTTCGAGATGCCGCCGCACGCACAGATGGCGCTGGTGCAGTCGCTGCTGGTCCGGGCGCTGGTGGCTCGGTTCTGGCGGGAGCCCTACGCCGGGCCGCTGGTCCGCTGGGGTACCGAGCTGCACGACAAGTTCCTGCTGCCGGCGTACGTGGCGGCGGACATCGCCGAGGTCACCGCCGACCTGCGGGCGCACGGCTACCCGTTCCAGCAGGAGTGGCTGGCTCCGTTCCTGGAGTTCCGGTTCCCACTGATCGGCACGACCGATGTCGCCGGCGTCACCCTGGAGCTGCGCAACGCCATCGAGCCGTGGCCGGTGCTCGGCGAAGAGGTCGCGCTCACCACCTCGGCCCGCTACGTGGACTCCTCGGTGGAGCGGCTGCAGGTGCTGGTCCGCGGCATGACGCCCGGCCGCCACCTGGTCACCTGCAACGGCGTGGCGGTGCCGCTGCGGCCCACCGGCACCCCCGGCGAGTTCGTCGCCGGGGTGCGCTACCGGGCCTGGGCGCCGCACTCCGCGCTGCACCCGACCATCGGCGTGCACGCGCCGCTGGTGTTCGACCTGGTGGACCGCTGGAACGGGCGCTCGCTCGGCGGCTGCACCTATCACGTGTCCCACCCCGGCGGCACCAGCTACGAGCACTTCCCGGTGAACGCCAACGAGGCCGAGGCGCGCCGGGCCAGCCGGTTCCGCACGGACCGGCACACCGAGGGCCAGATCGACCTGGCCGCCGCGACGGCGATGTCGCCGCTGGGCACCGATGAGTACCCTTACACCGTGGACCTGCGACGCGCACCGGGGATGGCGAGTACCGGCCGGGTGGAATGACGTGCCCGCTGAGCCGGCGACCGCCACGCCGATTGGGCTGATCGCCGGCTACCAGCCGCTGCCGGCCGTGCACGACGACATGGTCGACGTCGAGGGGCGGCTGACCGAGCAGTGGGCGCACATCGGCCCGGTGCTCGACGGGCTCGGTCGCCACCAGCTGACGCGGCGTCGCGCCGAGGCGGCCCGGCTGCTGGCCAACGACGGTGTCGACTACCAGTTGGCCGCCGGCGAGCCCGGACCCGCGCGGCGCTGGGAGCTGGACCCGGTTCCGCTGCTGCTGGGCAGCGCGCAGTGGGCCGAGGTCGAGCGCGGCGTCATCCAGCGCGCGGAGCTGCTGAACCTGATCCTCACCGACGTCTACGGGGCCCGGCGGCTGCTACGCGATGGTCTGCTGCCGCCCGAGCTGGTGTTCGGCCACCCCGGGTTCCTGCGCCAGGCCGACCAGATCCGGATCCCGGGTTCCCAGCAGCTGGTCACCTGCGCCACCGACCTGGCCAGGGACGCGAGCGGCGGCTGGTGGGTACTGTCCGACCGCAGCCAGACCCCGTCCGGCTTCGGCTATGCGCTGGAGAACCGGCTGGTGGTGTCCCGGGTGTTCCCCAGCATGCACCGCGACGCCCAGGTGCACCGGCTGGCGCCGTTCTTCCGCACCCTGCGCTCGGCGCTGCAGGCGGCCGCCCCGCCGACGGCCAGCGAGCCACGGATCGTGGTGCTGACCCCCGGACCGTGGAGCGAGAGCGCCTTCGAGCATGCGTTCCTGGCCACCTACCTCGGCTACTCGCTGGTCGAGGGCGCCGACCTGACGGTGCGCGACGGCCGGGTCTGGCTGCGCTCGCTGGGGCAGCTGGAGCCGGTGGACGTGATCCTGCGCCGGCTGGACAGCTCCTACTGCGACCCGCTGGAGCTGCGCGCGGACTCGCTGCTCGGGGTGCCCGGCTTGGTCGAGGCCTGCCGGATCGGCAGCGTGTCGGTGGTGAACACGCTGGGCAGCGGCGTGCTGGAGAACCCGGGGCTGCTGCCGCTGCTGCCCCGGCTGTGCGAACGCCTGCTCGGCCAGCCGCTGCGGCTGCCGTCGGTGCCCACCTGGTGGTGCGGCGAGGTCGACGGCCGACGGCATGTGCTGGCGCACCTGGATCAGCTGGTGGTCAAGTCGATCGGCCGCGAGCCGGGGGCGCAGACCAAGCTCGGCTGGGAGCTCAGCGCCACCGAGCTCGACGAGCTGCGGCACCGCATCGAGGCCCGCCCGTACGCCTGGGTCGGCCAGGAACGCCTCGAGCTGGCCACCGTGCCTTCGCTCACCGAGGCCGGCCTGGAACCCCGGCACGCGGTGACCCGGGCATTCCTGGTCGCCCGGCACGAGACTTACGTGGCGATGCCCGGCGGGCTGACCACGGTGGCCGCCTCGGTCGGCGGTGAGTTCATCGCCAAGCGGGACGCCTCGGTGTACAAGGACCTGTGGGTGCTCGCCTCCGAGCCGGAGGACCTCGGCGGCTTCTGGCTGCACGGCGGCCGCCCGGTCGCCTCGACGGACGCCATGTCCTCCCGGGCCGCCGAGAACATGTTCTGGCTGGGCCGGTACGCGGAGCGCGCGGAGGCGCTGGTCCGGCTGCTGCGGGTGGTCAGCGACCGGCGCAACGACTTCCCGGACGGGGTCAACCCGGCCGGCACCGCCTGCCTGCGTTCCCTGCTCGCGGCGTTGACCCAGCTCACCGGTACCCACCCGGGCTTCCAGCAGGACGATGCGGACATCAGCCGCGAGCTGCTCGACCTGCTCACCGATTCCTCCCGGACCGGCAGCCTGGCCTTCGCGGTCCGCCGCATGCGGGATGCCGCGTACCCGGTGCGCGACCAGCTCCCCGGGGACACCTGGTTGGTGCTGGGCGCGCTGGAGCGTGAGCTGCTGGACCCGGCCGATCCGGCGAGGGGCGCCGCGCTGGCCACCGGCACGCTGTCCCGGGTGCTGACCAGCCTGCTCGCCCTCAGCGGCCTGGCCGGCGACAGCATGGTGCACGACCAGGGCTGGCGGTTCATGGGTGCCGGCCGGCGGCTGGAACGGGCGCTGCAGATCTGCGCGCTGCTGCGGTCCACCGTCACGGTCTCGCACGACACCGCCACCGACAGCCTGCTGCTGGAGTCGCTGCTCACCTCGGCTGAGTCGATCATCACCTACCGGCGCCGCTACCGCTCGCACGCCCAGCTGGGCACGGTGCTGGACCTGCTGCTGCTCGATCCGGACAACCCCCGCTCGGTCGGCTACCAGGTCGACCGGCTCAGCGAACACGTTGCCGCGATCGCCCGCCGGGAGTTCGCCGGCCGGCTGACCGAGCCGGAGCGGTTGATGCTGGAGCTCTCCACCGCCCTGCGGCTCACCGACCTCACCCCGCTGGCCGAGTCCGACCCGGACGGAGAGCGCCCCGGCATCGCGGCGTTCCTGGACCGGCTGACCGGGTTGCTGGAGCGGACCGGGGACGCGCTGGACGCCGCCCACTTCACCCACCTGCTGCCTCAACAGCCGATGCCCACGCCGGCCGACCCCGGCACCGCAAACCACCTGCGACTGGTGTGATCGCCATGGCGTACCAGGTCACCCACCGCACCGAGTACCGCTACCCGTCGACGGTGTCGTCCAGCTTCGGCGAGATCATCATGCTGCCGAGGGAGCTACCCGGCCAACACTGCGTACACAGCACGGTGATCATCGATCCGGAGCCGCACGACCTGCGTGAACGCCTGGACTTTTTCGGCAACCGGGCCGTCTACTTCGCCGTGCTCGCACCGCACACCCGGCTGTCGGTGACCGCGGTCAGCCTGGTGCGGGTACGCGACCGGCAGATCCAGCCGTCACTGGAGTCCTCGGCCGGCTGGGAGCAGTCCCGTGACCGGCTCCGGGCGGGCACCGAGGACGACCTGCTCGACGCCCGGCAGTTCGTGCTCGACTCGCCGCTGGTGACGCTCTCCGAGCAGCTCGCCGAGTACGCCGCCCCGTCCTTCCCGCCCGACCGGCCGGTATTGGACGCGGTCACCGATCTGTCCTCCCGCATCTACCGTGACTTCAAGTTCCTGCCCGGGGTCACCGAGGTGAAGACGACGATCGACGAGGTGTTCGCCCGCCGAGCGGGGGTCTGCCAGGACTTCGCGCACGTCGCGATCGGCTGCCTGCGCTCGCTCGGGCTGGCCGCGCGGTATGTCAGCGGCTACCTGGAGACGCGCCCGCCGCCCGGGCGGCCCCGGTTGGCCGGTGCGGACGTCTCGCACGCGTGGGCGTCGGTCTTCGTACCCGGCTCCGGTTGGGCGGACATCGACCCGACGAACGACCAGCTGGTGAACGATCGTTACGTCACCACCGCGTGGGGCCGCGACTACACCGACGTGCCGCCGCTCAAGGGCGTGATCTTCACCCAGGGCGACGTCCAGGACCTCAAGGTCAGCGTCGACGTAATCCCGGTGCCCGACTAGCCCCGGCGCGGGGCTCAGCCTTGGCGGGCCTTGAACTGGCTGGCACAGATCCAGTGAGGCTCGCGCAGACCCCGCACGGTCTGTGCGCCCGCCGCCAGGTCTGCGCCAGCCACGGAGGGCCGCGGCCCGCCACCGACGGGGCGGCAGCGGGGGCTGCGGCTCGCGCTGCCATGCCGACTTGACGCGAACCCGGCCGGCACAGACCCACCCACACTCGCGCAGGCCCTGCACGGTCTGCACGGCAACTACCAGGTCTGTGCCAGCCACGGATGGTGCGAGGTCAGCCCTGACGGGCCTTGAACCGGGGGTTCTGCTTGTTGATCACGTAGAGCCGGCCCTTGCGGCGGACAACCTGGGAGCCTGGCTTGTTCTTCAGCGAGCGCAACGAGTTACGAACCTGCATGCCGGTCAGCTTACATGATAATGGTTGTCATTGCCGACAAGGGCTAGGGCAACGGCTACAGCGCCGCCGAGCCGCCGTCCACCGGCAGGGTCACCCCGGTGATGAACCGCGCCTCGTCCGAGGCGAGGAACAGCACGGCGTTCGATACGTCGATCGGCTCCACCCACGGCCCCGGGAGCGCCAGCAGCGTGGCGGAGGCCTCGGCGAACTCCTCCGGGGTCGGGTGCTCGCGATCCGGGCGGAACAGGCGGAACACCGCGTCGTTCTGGATCATGTCCGTGTTGCAGTTGGTCGGCGCCACGACGTTGACCCGGATGGCGCGGGGGGCCAACTCCAGGGTCAGCGACCGCATCAACCCGATGACCCCGTGCTTGGAGGTCACGTAGTGGCCGAAGTTGGCAAAGCCCTTCACTCCCGCGTCGGACGAGGTGATGATGATCGAACCGCCCCGGCCGCCCTCGAGCAGATGTGGGATGGCCGCCTTGCACGTGTTGAACACGCCGGTCACGTTCACGTCGAGCACATCGCGCCAGTCCCTGCCGGAAATACTCTCGACAGGGTCACCGAACTGGAAAATGCCGGCATTGGCGGCCACCACGTCCAGCCGGCCGAGTTCCCCGACGGCGGCGTCCAACCCCTGTCGGAGCGCCTCGTAGTCACGGACGTCGGCGGTGTAGGTGAGGATTTTCCGACCTTGCCGTTCGACCAGTCTGACCGTTTCGGCAAGGTCCTCCTTGGTGGCCGGCGGATAGAACCGCCCGGTGTCTCCCACCTCTCCGCAGATATCGACGCCGATGATGTCCGAGCCCTCTTCGGCGAGCCGCACGGCGTGGCTACGGCCTTGTCCCCGGGCGACCCCGGTAATGAAGGACACCTTTCCTTCGACACGCCCCGTCACAACAACCCCCTACTCGCTGGCCCGTTCCTTCGCTAGCTCGTCCGAACCCAGCGGCGCGGTCGCTAGCGCCGGCGGTTCGTCATCTCGAATTCGCCATTGAATCTTCGACTTGTCCTGGAAGTGTTGCCGGATGTACCAGAGCACGCAGGCGAGGAGCAGGATCGCGATACCCACCGCCGTCTCAATGGGGCCGCCATATCCGGTGAGTTGCGGACTGATGACACCAATGACGATTGCGAACACGTTGATCACGAAGAGGGCGTAAGCGATGCCGACCCACGGCTTCGCCAGTTTGATCGGTCGGTGCAGATCGGGCTTGTCCCGGCGCAACAATACGAACGCCCCCACCGCGAGGGTCACCGCGGCCAGGTAGCCCAGGTTGCTGGCCAACAGGATCGCGATAGGTTCGCCGAGCACGATCAGCACCAGAATATTGATCACCATGTCGGCGGTCAGCGCGCGTCCCGGGACGCCGTACCGGTTCAATACGCCGAGCTGGGAGATGGTGCCGCCGGATCTTGCTATGCCGTAGAGCGATCTGCCACCGTCAGCCGTTGCGGTCATCATGGCGATCACGAATGCCGCCATGACCGGAACCTGGCCGAGCCAGCCGTAGCCGCCCAGGATGCGGTCGAAGGCGATGCCGATGTAGTTGACCGGGTTCTGGCCCACGGTGTCCTCGCCGATCGCACCCACCACCGCGTAGGGCACCACCAGATAGCAGGCCAGGATGAATCCGCTCGAGATTCGCAGGGCCTTGGCCGTGTCCCTGACCGGGTTCTTGTACTCCGCGGCAAAGCTGGCGCACACCTCCGTGCCATAGGTGGTCCACGCTGTGATGTAGAACCACACCACGATCTCCCGCCAGCCGAACGGGGAGCTCGAGCCCGACCAGGTGATCCGATTGATGTCGAAATCCACACCCGGTGAGACAAAGGCACCGATCACCAGGATCAGCAGCCCGATGAGCAGCAGCGCGCCGGTAATTCTGGCCACCCCGGATGCGATCCTGACGCCGAAGTAGTTGAAGGCCCAGGCGAGGACGATCGCAACGATGGCAACGAGATAAGGCAGCGAGAGCTCGTGGAAGAACGGTAGGTGTACCGCGATGTGCGAGTCCGGGAAGAATTCCTGACTGACCAGATGGCCGAGCACCACGCCGGCGACCGAGAGCGACAGCGACCAGCCCATCCAGTAGCCGAATGCGGAGACCGCCCCGAGCGGGGCGAAATGTCGCTTCCATCCCTCGTAGGCGTACACGGAGATCCCGCCGCTGCGGTCCGGCATCATCGCCGCCATCTCGGCGAACAAATTGTTCTGCAGGAAGGCCAGGGCGCAGGCCACGCCCCAGATCGCGATGGCCGTCCAACCGCCGATCGCGCCGACCGTGTAGCCCAGGGTGAGGAAGAGCCCGATGGGCATGTTGAGGGCAAACACGAACCCGTCCCGCCAGGTCAGGCCGCGCACCATGGCCTGGGCGTGACCGGAGTCGAGCGATGGGCCGCCGGGGCGCTGCGCCGGACCTGCTGAGCCCATGGGGTCATCCCTCCTGGGAGAGCGCGCCGCAGAACAACCCCTCAGACGATGCGGGGGCGGACGTGCTCGGGATGGTCGGACGAGGTGGATGCGTCCGTGATTCGACCAGTATCCGGACGGCTTGTACGCATGTCAACGGCGATCCGGTCGGAGTATTGACGCTTTGAGTAGTAAGTGACATGTTTTGATGCGCAAGGCGTAGCAGATCACCACTCCTGCCTCGCGCTGCGTACGGACGCCACCCGACCTGGTGGAGGAGCCATGATCACTCTCGACGCGATTCGGGCCCGGCACGGGCTGCCCCCCAACGCGGCGATCACCGAGGGACTCGACCGCGGCCTGTCGCTACCGACAGCGCTGTACGTGGACCCCGACGTTCTCCAACTCGAGCACCAGAAGATCTTCGACCGGTGCTGGCAGTACGCCTGCCATGAGGACGCGCTGCGCAATCCCGGTGACTACGCCGTGACCCAGGCCGGCCGCACCCCGATCATCATCACCCGGGACCACGACGGAGCCCTGCGCGGCTTCGTCAATGCATGCCGGCACCGCCTGCATCCGATCGCCACCGAGAACGGCAACCGGCGCATGCTGCAGTGCCCCTACCACGCCTGGACCTACCAGCTCGACGGACAACTGCGCTCCGCCCCCCGGTCGCAGCGGGAGCCGGAGCTGGACTGCTCGGCCATCGCCCTTGAGCCGGTATCCGTCGAGCCGTGGGACCAGTGGATCTTCGTCAACCCGGATCCGCACGCCGAGCCGTTGTCCGCCGTGACCGCCCCGATTCGGCACCTCACCGACGACCTGAATGCCGACCTGGTCAAGTACCGGTTCAGCGCCCGGTACGAGTACTCGATGTCGTGCAATTGGAAGGTGTGGGCGGAGAACGCCCTGGAGTGCTACCACTGCCCGACGCTGCACCGAACCAGCTTCGGCAAGACCTACAAGGTGGGTCCGGACGACTACCGCCTGGAGAGCTGGGGGGACACCATCTGGCACAGCTCGCCGACAAAATGGGTGCCGAACGACGTCGACCCGGCGACGCTCAAAGGATTCCGGTTCGCTTTCCTCTTCCCGGGGTCGTTCTGCGCCGTCGACGACTACGTCGGATTTGCCGGCCGCGTTTTCCCGACCGGCCCGGAGACCTGTTCCGCCGTCGCCGACATGTACACCAATCCCGAGGGCGACCAGGAGATTGCCGAACAGTGGTTGGCGATGTGGGACCAGACCCTGCGGGAGGACAAGCTGGCCACGGATCTGCAGCAGGTCGGCTACCACTCCGGCCGGATACCGAACGCTCGGATTCTGCTGGAGAGCGAGAGTTCGCTGCAGGCGTTCCTGCGGCGTACCTGGACCGGCCTGACCGCCTGAACCCGGAGGCTCCCGTAGGATTACCGACCGTGTCCGACCTGACCACAGCGGCTGGTGACGGGAACGGGCGCCCCGGTCGCGGCAGCCTGGACGAGCTCGACGGAAAGATCGTCGCGCTGCTGCAGCGGGACGGGCGGATGCCGTACCGGGAGATCGGCCGGCAGCTGGGGGTCTCCGAGGGGACCGTCCGGCATCGGGCGAACCGGATGTTCAGCTCCGGCGCGCTGACCGTTGTGGCCATCGCGGACCCGTTCCGGATGGGATACCGCGTGCTGGCGTTCACCCTGCTGAAGATCGCCCCCGAGCAACAGCAGCACGTGATCGACACCCTCTGTGGCTGGGACGAGGTGACCTACGTGTCGTCCTGCACCGGGCGCGCCGACATCTACGCCCAGCTGGTCTGCCGGGACCACGCGCACCTGTGGGACCTGCTCTACCAGCGGCTCCCCCAGATCGGCGGCGTTGTGACATCCGAGACCTTCATGGAGCTGAAGATGCACAAGGTCTCCTACGTTTACCCAATGTCCTAGCGGCGTCCCGGGGGGGAGTACGACATTGAGCATTGAGCGGGGTAGCGCCCTCCCGTCCTCGGCCGACGTGGTCGTGGTGGGGGGCGGCGTGGTCGGGGCGGCCATCGCCTTTCAGCTGGCCAGGCTCGGGGTGACCGACGTCGTCCTGCTGGACAAGGGAGAGATCGGCGGGCGGGCCTCCGGTCGCTCCGGCGCGCTGGTGCGCACCCACTACCCGAACCTGGACGAGGCCAGGGTCGCGCTGGCCGCGCTGCCGTGGTTCGAGGAGTGGCCGGACCGGGTCGGCGGGGATTGCGGGTTCACCGCCACCGGGTTCCTGCAGATGGTCGCCGAACCGGACCGGCCGACGTTGCGGAGCAATGTCGCGCTGCTCCAGAAGATCGGCGTGGACACCCGGCTGGTCGGCGCCGACCAGATCAACGAGCTACAGCCCCAGCTGCGGCTGGCGGACGGCGAGCTGGCCGCCTACGAGCCACGCAGCGGCTACGCCGATCCGCTCGCCACCACCCGCGGCTTCGCCTCGGCCGCCCGCCGCCTGGGAGCCACCGTCCTGGAGGGCGTCGAGGTCACCGAGATCATGACCGCCGGTGGCCGGGTTCGCGGGGTGCGCACCGCGGCGGGTGACGTCGACTCGCCGGTCGTACTGCTGGCCAACGGAAGCTGGTCGGCAAGCCTGCTCAGTCCGCTGGGCATCCAGCTGGACCTGACTCCGATCTGGGCACAGGTCGCCTTCTTCGCCCGCCCGCCGAGCCTGCCCGCTGGGCGCGCCGGCCAGCTGACCATCATCGACCGGGCGCACGGCTGCTACCTGCGGGCCGACGGGGAGGACCGCACCCTGGTCGGGCTGAGCGGCTCCCGGCGCCCGCTGGAGGACCTCGACGCCGATCACCCCGCCGACCCCAAGTTCGCCGAGCTCGCCCGGCGCCAGGCCGCCCTGCGCATTCCCGCGCTGGCCGACGCGCCGAGCCTGGGCGGGCGCGGCGGACCGCTGGACGTCACCCCGGACCGGCGCATGGTGCTCGGGCCGGCCCCCGACGTGCCCGGCCTGTACCTCGCCGTGGGCATGAGCGGCGGCGGGTTCAAGAAGGCGCCGGCCATCGGCGCGTGCATGGCCGAGCTGATCGTGGACGGCAAGGCGAGCAGCGCGCCGATCGAGCCGTTCCGGCCGACCCGGTTCGCCGAGGGGGAACCGCTGTCCGGCGCGGAGTACACGCTGCCCTCCGACGGCGTCTATCCCGAGGCCTTCGACGAGCTGAGCGCGCAGGGGTTGATCCACTAGTGCGGCGGGTGGCTTTGACCGTCGGCCTCGTACTGGTCGCCGCCGGGCTCGTCGGCTGCGGCGGTGGCGCCGAGACGAACGCGCACGCCGAGGTCATCACCGCGACCCCGGTGCCGGCGGTGGCCCAGTTGGTACCCGCCGAGGTACGCACTCGCGGCACCCTCACCGCGGTGATGAGCGTCGGCAACGCGCCGCTGCACTACCCCGCGCCGGACGGTTCCGGGGACATGCTCGGCGTCGATCCGGACCTGGCCAAGGCCCTCGGCGAGGTGATGGGGCTGCGGGTCAACGTGGTCGGGGTGACCTTCGACCAGATCATTCCGGGGCTGCAGAGCGGTCGGTACGACATCTCGGTCAGCCAGATGTCGATCACCCCTGAACGGCTGAAGGTGCTGGACTTCGTGGAGTACATGCGTTCGGGCACCGGCCTGGGCACCCGGGCCGGTAACCCCGGGCAGATCACCGTCGCGACCATGTGCGGACGCGCGATCGCGGTCTCCAACGGCTCGGTGCAGCAGGCCAAGTACCTGCCCGCGCTGTCCGCCGAGTGCGAGCAGCGCGGCCAGCCGGCCATCCAGATCCGCAACTTCCCGGACCAGCAGAAGGGAGTGCTGGCGCTGGTCAGCGGCCGCATCGACGCGGTGTTCGTGGACCTGCCGGTGCTGCAGTACGCGGCGAAGAACGTCCCGGACATCGCCGTGGCCGACACCTACGAGGCCGGCAGCCCGGTCGGCATCGGCCTCAACCGGGGCAGCACGCTGACCACCGCCATCCAGGCCGGGCTCACCGAGCTGCGACGGAACGGCGTCTACGCCCGGATCCTGGCCAAGTGGGCGGTCGAGGCGAACGGTCTGGACACCTTCACCCCGAGGACGAAGTCATGAGCACCGCCGCCACCGAGGAATCCAGCACCACCGAGCAAGTCCGCCGGGTGGTCAAACGCCGCCAGCCCTACCTGTGGGTGATCTACGGCGTGCTCGCCGTGCTGGTGCTCGCCGCCGCCTACTCGGCCGCGGTCAACGAGCGCTTCGGCTGGGATGTGGTGGCCACCTACTTCCTGTCCTCGGCGATCCTCAAGGGGCTGCTGACCACCCTCGAGCTGACCGTGCTGAGCATGCTGCTGGGCATCGTGCTCGGGGTGCTGCTGGCCATGATGCGGGTTTCCCGGGGCCGGATCCTGCCGACGGTGGCCCAGGTCTACGTGTGGTTCTTCCGAGGCACCCCGCTGCTGGTGCAGATCCTGTTCTGGTTCAACCTGGCCGCCCTCTACCCGAGGCTCGGCCTCGGCATTCCCGGGGGCGGTTCGCTGTTCTCCCTCGAGACGAACGCGTTGATCAGCCCGTTTGTCGCGGCGATCCTGGCGCTGTCGCTGCACGAGGCGGCCTACATGGCCGAGATCGTCCGCTCCGGGGTGATCGGTGTCGATCGCGGCCAACGACAGGCCGCCACGGCGCTGGGCATGCGGCCGTCCCGGATCATGCGCCGCATCGTGCTGCCACAGGCCATGCGGACGATCATCCCGCCGACCGGCAACCAGACCATCTCGATGCTCAAGACGTCCTCCCTGGTGAGCGTGATCGCGCTGAACGACCTCCTGTACACCGCACAGAGCATCTACGGGATCAACTACCAGGTCATCCCGCTGCTGGTGGTGGCCAGCCTCTGGTACCTCATCGTGGTGTCCGTGCTGTCGGTCGGGCAGAGCTTCGTGGAGCGCCGGTACGGGCGGGGGATGTCATGACCGAGCTGGCACCGATGGTGCGGATCCAGGACGTGCGCAAGAGCTACGGCTCCCAGGAGGCGCTGCGCGGGGTGAGCCTGGATGTGCGGCGCGGCGAGGTGGTCTGCCTGATCGGCCCCTCCGGCTCGGGGAAGAGCACCCTGCTGCGCTGTATCAACCATCTGGACACGGTGGACGCCGGCTCGATCCTGGTGGACGGCGAACTGGTCGGATACCGGCGCAAGGGCGACACGCTCTACGAGTTGTCCGCCGCCGAAGCCGCTCGTCGACGGGCCGCGATCGGCATGGTGTTCCAGCAGTTTCATCTGTTCCCGCACATGACGGTGCTGGGGAACATCATCGAGGCACCGGTGGGCGTACACCGGCTGCCGGTCGCCGAGGCCACCGCCAGGGCGCGCGCGCTGTTGGATCGCGTCGGCCTGGCGGACAAGGAACGCGCGTATCCGGCCGAGTTGTCCGGTGGCCAGCAGCAGCGGGTGGCGATCGCTCGCGCGCTGGCCATGGAACCGAAGCTGATGCTGTTCGACGAGCCGACCTCGGCGCTGGACCCCGAGCTGGTCGGCGAGGTGCTCTCGGTGATGCGGGGTCTGGTCAACGACGGCATGACCATGCTGGTGGTGACGCACGAGATGGCCTTCGCGCGGGATGCGGCGTCCCAGGTGGTGTTCATGGACCGGGGCGAGATCCTCGAGTCGGGTGAACCTGAGCAGCTGTTCGTGTCGCCTCGACACGAGCGGACCCGCGCGTTCCTCTCCCGGGTGCTGGTCTGATCGGCGGGCTCTGATTGGCGTGGTCCGATCGGCGTAGCCGGCTGGGTGTGGAGACCCGGGCCACTAAAGCGGTGACTCGATGAGTGGACGGCTGGGGGCGCTCAGCGCTCTCAGCAGCCGTTAGCCTGGGCCGAGCCGTCCGCGGTGAGCGGTGGATCACGCTCGATGAGGCGCTCCGCGCGCAAAGAGCCCAGTGTGCTACTCCGTTCGGCCCAACCCGCTGTCCTTCATCCCGCCGTGGCGCCCGGCCGGCGTTTGGGGTCTACCGCCGGCGCTCATTGGGCTTCCACCGGCTCTATGGTCTCCTCTAGCATTCCGTGTTGACCAAGGGCGTGAGTTACTTCTCGCCGACGTACGGTCACTGGTTCGACGCTCCCCTTGCGCAGCTCCCCACCGCGCAATGTTGAGCCGGTGCCCGGTTGTGCACCCACGGAGGAACCACCGGTGTCACCCCGAACACCTCACCGCTCCCTTGTGCGTCCTGCCCACCCCGGAGCCCGGTCATGACCGCGGGCAAGCACCACATTCGTGGCGAGGCACCGGCCGGCACGACCGCCCTCCGGAGACATGCCGAGGACGACCCAGCGCCGAGGGGGACCTCGACGGAGGTGCCCACCACCGACTGGTTCGCCCCCAGCGAGTCGTCGATGGCGCGGCACGCCGCCAGCGCCGTCCCGGGGCCGAGGTACGCGACCAGGGCACCGAGGTACACCGGCACCCGGTCGAGATACCCGAACACCGCACCGGCCTATCTGGATCCGGCCTCGAGGTACCCGGACACCTCGCCGGGCTACCTGGACCCGGCCTCGAGGTACCCGGACACCGCGGCGGGGCACGCGGACACGGAGTCGGGGTACCTGGACACGTCGCCGGACTACGTGGAGACGGAATCGGGGTACCCGGACACCGGATCGGCGTACCTGGACGCCCCGGTCACCGACCACCCGGACACCGCGGCGGCGAACTACCTGGACACCGACGCGCCGGCGTACCGGGACACGTCGTACTCCGGCTACTCGCAGACATCGACGTCCGACTACCCGGACACCGACGCGCCCGGCTACCTGTACACGGCAGCCGACCACTTGCACACGTCGACGCCCGACTACCCGGACACCGACGCGCCCGACTACCTGTACACCGCCGAAACCGGCTACTCGGGCTACTCCGACACCGAGGCGCCGGATCAGGCCGACACCTCGATACCGTCCCCGAGGCGAGCCGCGGCGGCCGAGCAGCTGTCGGATCCGGTCGACTTCCTGTCGGTCCCGGTCGACTACCTGCCGGGCCCGGTGGAGGACCGGTCGGCTCCGGTCGACTACGGCTCGGTTCCGGTCGATTACCTGTCGGATCCGGTGGAGGACCGGTCGGCTCCGGTTGACTACCGCTCCGTTCCGGAGGGCTATCTGTCGGCTCCGGTACAGGATCAGTCGGCCGCGGTCGACTACGACTACCTGTCGATTCCGGTAGACGACGAGTCGGCTCCGGTCGACTACCGGTCCGTTCCGGAGGGCTACCTGTCGACTCCGGTGCGGGACGAACCGGCTCCGGTCGACTACCACTCCGTTCCCGAGGGCTACCTGTCGACTCCGGTGCGGGAACAGCCGGATCCGATCGACTACGGCTCCGTCCCGGTGGAGCTCCTGTCGGTTCCGGTGGAGCGGCTGGACTCGGTCGGCTGCCCCGACGAGACCATTCCGGCGATCCCCCGCATCGCCGCCGCTCCCGCGGTGGACCCGCTCGCCGCTGTCGACCTGGCCGGCCCGGCCGCCGCTCCCGAGCTGGATCGGCCCGCGCCTCCTCCCGCCCTGGCCCGGCCCGCCGTCCACGAGGGCGACACCCCGTCGTTCGGGCCGCGCCGCCTGGTCACCGCGTCGGTGGTGCTCGCCCTGATCGGCGGCGGGCTCTGGCTGGGGATGGCCCGGCCGGACCACGTACCTCCGGTGGCCGCGCCGCCGGCGGCACCGCCGCCAGCCGCGCCGAGCGTGATCACCCCCAAGCCCGCCACGCCCAAGCCGGCCACGCCCAAGCCGCCGACGAGCCTGGCCCCCCGGGGACCGATCGGTCTCGCCGGCTGGAAGCTGACGCTGCCGACCGCGAGCGAAAAGGGCACCGCCGCCAGCGTCAACCCGGCGAACCCGTCCGCGCCATACCTGACCAGGGACAACAACGGCGGCCTCAAGTTCTGGGCCCCGGTGGACGGCACGACCACGCCGAACTCCAAGCACCCCCGCACCGAGCTGGTCAGCCTGAAGAACTGGAAGGCCGGCAACGGCGGCAAGCGCACCTTGCGCGCCTCGCTGTCCGTCGCCCAGACGCCGAGCGCGAACCAGGACATCATCATCGGCCAGATCCACGGCGCCGACGACATCAGCTCCGTGCCGTACGTCATGCTCCACTACGACGGCGGCGCCGTCCGGGTCGTGGTCAAGCAGCAGCAGAGCGGGCCAACCTCGGACAAGTACGCGCTGATCAGCGGTGTGCCGCTGGGTGCCCGGTTCGACTACACGATCACCGACCAGGGCAACGGCAACCTCACGTTCACCGCGACCTACGGCTCGAACACCCGCTCGGTGACCATCCCGATCTCCTCGGCGTTCCGCAACGCGACCATCCGCTTCCAGGCCGGCGCCTACCAGCAGGGCGAATCGAGCTCCGGCTCCCAGGACGGCGCGCGACTCACCTTCTACCAGCTCAACCAGTAACCCCGGACCGCGCCGCGCGGTGCCATGCCGCGCGGCGGAGCAGGCGCAGCCCGTTGAGGCCGACGATGATGGTCGAGCCCTCGTGCCCGGCCACGCCGAGCGGCAGGGGCAGGGTGCCGGTCAGGTCCCAGATCACCAGGCCGGCGATGAACACCCCGGCGATGACCAGGTTGGCGGTCACCACCCGGCGGGCGCGGCGGGACAGGGCGATGACGGCGGGGATGGCGCTCAGATCGTCGCGGACCACCACCGCGTCGGCGGCCCGCAGGGTCAGGTCCGACCCCGCGCCGCCCATTGCGATGCCGGTGTCCGCCGAGGCCAGCGCCGGGGCGTCGTTGATGCCGTCGCCAACCACGGTGACCCGGTGCCCGGCGGCCCGCAGCTCGCCGACGGCGTTGACCTTGTCCTCGGGAAGCAGCTCGGCCCGTACCTCGGTGATGCCGACCTCGCCGGCCAGCCGGGCGGCGGTGGTGCTGTTGTCGCCGGTCAGCAGCACCGGGACGGCGCCGGTCAGCCGGGTCAGGGCCGCCACCGCGGCGGCGGCCTCGGCGCGGGTCTGGTCCCGGATGCCCAGCACGCCGACCGGGCGGGAATCGACGAGCACCACGACCGCGGTGTGCCCGAGCCGCCGCAGCCGGGCCACGGCAGCAGCGGTCGCGTCGGCGGTGGGGTGCGGGTCCAGGCCGCTCAGGAACGCGGCCGGCGAGCCGACCTGGACGAAATGATCGGCCACCCGGGCGGCGACCCCCCGGCCGGGCTGGGCGGAAAACTCGCTGGCTTCGGTCAGCTCGAGGCCACGCTGGCGGGCGGCCCGCACGGTCGCCGCGCCCAGCGGGTGTTCGCTGGGATGTTCGGCGCTGGCCACCAGGCGCAGCAGCTCGTCCTCGTCGAGGCCGGCCCCGGGCAGCACCTGGATCTCGGTCAGCTCCGGGGTGCCGTGGGTGAGCGTGCCGGTCTTGTCGAAGGCAACCAGCGTGGTGGCGCCGAGCCGCTCCATCACCACCGCGGACTTGGCCAGCACGCCGTGCCGCCCGGCGTTGGCGATCGCGGCCAACAGCGGCGGCATGGTGGCCAGCACAACCGCGCACGGGGACGCCACGATCATGAAAGTCATGGCCCGCAGCAGGGTGTCAGTCAGCGGCGCGCCGCACAGCAGCGGAATGACGAACAGCGCGATCGTGGCCACCACCATGCCGATCGAGTAGCGCTGCTCGACCTTCTCGATGAACAGCTGGGTGGTCGCCTTGGTGCGGCTGGCCTGCTCCACCAGCCCGGCGATCCGGGCCACCACCGAGTCCTCCGCGCGCCGACCGACCCGCATCCGCAGCGACCCGGTGCCGTTCAGCGTGCCGGCGAACACCTCATCGCCGGCGGCCTTGTCCACCGGTAACGGTTCCCCGGTGATCGTGGCCTGGTCCACCTCGCTCGCGCCGGCGACCACCGCGCCGTCGGCGGCGATCCGGTCCCCCGGCCGCACCAGCACCAGGTCGCCGACCTCCAGCGCGGTCACCGGCACGGTCTCTTCACCGCGGTGTGGGTTCAACCGGGTTGCGGTGTCCGGCGCGAGATCCAGCAAGCCGCGCACCGAATCCTCGGTGCGGGCCGTGGCCACCGCCTCCAACGCCCCCGAGGTGGCGAAGATGACGATCAGCAGCGCGCCGTCCATCACCTGGCCGATCCCCGCCGCTCCGATCGCCGCCACCACCATCAGCAGGTCCACATCGAGCGTCTTCTCGCGCAGCGCCCGCAACCCGGCCAGACCCGGCTGCCACCCGCCGGCCAGGTAGCAGGCCAGGTACAGCGACCAGAACAGCCACGGCGGTCCACCCGGGAGCTGGGCGGCGAGACCGGCCAGGAACAGCGCCAGCGCGACGGCGGCCCACCGGGTCTCCGGCAGGGCGAACAGCCGGGTCCGCCTCGACGGCGCAACGCTGCCGGCCTGCTCCGAGCGATCACGGACAGCGGTGGCGGAACTGGACACCCTAGTGTCCCGTGTCCGAAGTCTCTTCACCGTCTCCGGCGCCCAGACGACGCCTGGCGGCGTTCTCGGACCGCCTGGATATCCCGCGATATCCAGGCGGTCCTCGGCCTTGCCAGCCGCCGCCTGGATCACCGGATCCGGCAAAGGAAATCGGACACGAGACACTAGCAACCTCCCGAACGCGGCCACGATCAACGACTCAGTCCGACCATAACAGAACGAATGAAGACGTCTTCATGTATGGGTGCTCCGGTACGATGCCCCGCGTGGGGCACGGAGTGGAGGGCCGGGACCGGCCGGTGGCGCGCCTGGACGCCCAGGGCGCGGCCGCCGTTGCCACCACCCTGCAAGCGCTCGCCACGCCCAGCCGGCTACTGATCCTGACCGAGCTGCGCCAGGGCCCGCTGTCGGTCACCGAGCTGGCCGAGGCGGTGGGCATGGAGCAGTCCGCCGTCTCCCACCAGCTGCGGCTGCTGCGCAACCTCGGCCTGGTCTCCGGCACCCGGCAGGGCCGCAGCATCGTCTACCGCCTCTACGACAACCACGTCGCGCAGCTACTCGACGAGGCCGTCTACCACACCGAGCACCTGCGTCTCGGCCTCACCGACCGTTCCGGCGCGGTGAGCTGACCGCGCTCCCCGGTGACCTCGGACGCGTGGTGGCAGGGCCCGCTAGGTGTGGTTCTCGGCGTGGTCGGTGGGTTACTGCTGGTCTGGCTGGCGCTGCTGGCCGCCCTGTGGCTCGCCCAACGGCACAGCCCGGTCCGCGCCAGCCCTGGCGAAGCGATCAGGCTGGCGCCTGACCTGATCCGGCTGGTGCGCCGGCTGGCCGCCGACCGGTCCCTGCCCCGCGGCGTGCGGGTTCGGCTCGCCCTGCTGCTGGGCTACCTGCTACTCCCGATCGATCTGGTCCCGGACTTCATCCCGGTACTGGGCTACCTGGACGACGCGGTGATCGCCGCCGTCGCGCTGCGCTCGGCCGCCCGCCGCGCCGGCACCGAAGCCCTGGCCCGGCATTGGCCCGGCACCCCCGCCGGCCTGCGCGCGGTGCACCGGCTCGCCGGGCTACCGCCGCCTCGAGTCCCGCACGATCCACCCCAGGACTGATCCAAACTCTCACCCTGTCCGAATCCGTGGGCATCAGGGCCGAAACGACATGGCCGCCCGGTCGGTGCGACGGCGAGATTGGTGGCATAGCAATACGGCCATCTGACAAGGAGAGATTCCCGTGAGCAACTCAATCGCCGGCGTCCAGATTCCGGACACCCGGCTGGTCGCCGAGGCCACCGAACTGGTCCGCGAGGCCGCCACGCCGCTGCTGTTCCACCACTCGCGCCGGGTGTACCTGTTCGGCATGCTGCAGGGCCAGCGCCGGGGCCTGAACCCGGACCCGGAGCTGCTCTACGTCGGCGCGATGTTCCATGACCTGGGCCTGACCGACAAGTACCGCACCCAGCACCAGCGTTTCGAGGTGGACGGCGCCGACGAGGCCCGCCGCTTCCTGACCTCGCACGGCATCGACGACGCCCTCGCCCGCCGGGTCTGGACGGCCATCGCGCTGCACACCACCCCCGGCATCCCGGAGTTCATGGAGCCGGAGGTCGCCCTGGTCACCGCCGGCGTGGAGACCGACGTGCTGGGCATCGGCTACCTCGACCTGAAGCAGGCGGCCGTCCAGGCGATCACCGCCGTGCACCCGCGCCCGGACTTCAAGCGGCAGATCCTGGCCGCCTTCACCAACGGCTTCGCCGACCGCCCGGACACCACCTTCGGCACGGTGAACGCCGACGTGCTCGCGCACTTCGCGCCCGGCTTCACCCGGACCGACTTCGTCGAGGTCATCCAGGCCAACGCCTGGCCGGAGTAGTCACGCCGCGAGCTCCGGGTCTCGACCGCCGCGCTACGCCTCGCTCCGGGCCATCCGGTCCGATCCGGTGCTGGTGAACCGCCGGAGGTAGACCGTCGGCGGCACCCCGAGGTGGTGCACGAAGGCCCGGCGCAGGCTCTCGTCGCTGCCGAAACCGCTGCGGTTCGCGGCCGAGCTGACCGTGTGCCCGGCCACGAGCAGCGTCTGCGCGGCCTCCAGTCGGACGCGCTCGATGTGCCGCGCCGGGGTGGTGCCCAGTTCCTGCTGGAACAGCCGGGTCAGGTGGCGGGTGCTGGTACCCACGGCGGCGGCCAGCTCAGGCACCGAATAGTTGCCGGCCGGATCCGCCGCGACGGTGTCCAGCAGCTCCCGCAGTGGGCGGCTGCGCGGCCTGGGCGTGCGCGACGGAACGGAGAACTGCGACTGGCCCCCTGGCCGCTGCATGAACACCACGAGCGACCGGGCAACCTCCCGGGCCAGCTCCGCGCCGTGATCGTTCTCCACCAGTGCCAGGGTCAGGTCGATGCCCGCGGTGACCCCCGCCGAGGTGGCGATCGGCCCGTCGGTGACGAAGATGGCGTCCAGCTCCACGGTGATCTGGGGATGGCGCCGGGCGAGCGTGGCGCCGTGCCGCCAGTGGGTGGTGGCACGGCGCCCGTCCAGCAGACCGGTGGCGGCGAGCAGGAACGCGCCGGTGCAGATGGAGGCGATCCGGCCGACGTCCCTGGTCAGCTCGGTGGCCGCCTCGACCAGCGACGGTTCCAGGAACGTGGGCAGCTCCTCGGAGCCGGGCAGCAGCACCGTGTCCAGCGCGGTGGCGTCGGAGACGGCGGCATCCACGGCGAGCTGGATCCCGGTGGAGGAACGCACCGGCGAGCCGTCCGGCGAGTAGGTCACCAGCTCGTACTGGGCGCCGTACCGGTTGGCGTCGCTGAGCACCTCGGCGGGGCCGGCCACGTCGAGCAGGGTGACGCCGGGGAACACCAGCATCCCGACGCGGTGCGGCTTGCCGGTCAGCATCGGGCCGGCCGGGCCGCCACCCGGTCGAGCAGGCTACGCAGCGTGTCCTGTTCCTCGTCGGCCAACCCGCTGATCGCCGCGTCCCGGGCCCGGTCGGCGTCCACCGTGGCCTCGGCCAGCTGACGCACGCCGTCCTCGGTCAGCCGCAACAGCGTCACCCGGCGGTCGGAGGGATGCGCGTGGCGCTGTACCAGGCCACGGCTGGCCAGGCCGTCGATGATGTCGGTCACCGTGCGGGGGGAGACCCGCAGCATGTCGCTGACCTCGCGCATCGACCGATCCTCGCTGGCCAGGGCCTTGAGCAGCTTGAAGCTGGACAGCGAAAGGCCGCGACCGCGAAGGTTGGCATCGGTGGAGGTCCGTATCCGGTGGGCGGCGAACAGGACTGCGTCCACCAGTTCGTTGCCCGTGTCAGGTCTCACGCTCGGACTTCTCCTCTGCGCCTACAGCGGCGGAAGATACTGAGTACCCTCACTATACGGAAGCTCAGGTATTGAAGGAGGTCGGCGGTGCGGGTACGGGTCAGCGACCGGGTGGCGGTGAGCGTCGTCTTCGTCGCCGCGATGTTCATGAGCATCATGGACGCGACCATCGTCAACGTCGCGCTGCCCACCATCGGCCGCGACTTCGGCGTCAGCCCCACCTCGGTCGGTGGCGTCTCCATCGCCTACCTGGTCAGCCTGGCCGTCTTCATCCCGGCCTCCGGGTGGCTCGGCGACCGATTCGGCGCCAAGCGCGTCCTGCTGACCGCGATCGCGATCTTCACCCTCGCCTCGATGCTGTGCGGTGCCGCGACCAGCCTGAGCGCGCTGGTCGCGTTCCGCATCCTGCAGGGCGTTGGCGGCGGCATGTTGGCCCCGGTCGGGATGGCGATGCTGTTCCGGGTCTTCCCGCCGAGGGAGCGCATCCGGGCCGCCTCCATCCTCACCGTGCCCACCACGCTGGCCCCGGCACTCGGCCCGGTGGTGGGCGGCCTGCTGGTTTCCGATCTGTCCTGGCGCTGGGTCTTCTACGTCAATCTGCCCATCGGGCTGGCCGCCTTCATCTTCGGGCTGCTGTGCCTGTCCTCCCCCACCGCCGAGACCAGCACAGGGCGCTTCGACCTGGCCGGCTTCCTGCTGTCCGGCCTTGGGTTCGGCGCACTGATGTACGGCATCTCGGAGGGACCCAACCTCGGCTGGGCAACGGTCTCCGTGCTCGCCAGCATCGCCTCGGGGGTGGTGTTGCTGACCGTCATGGTGGTCGTCGAGCTGCGCACCTCGGCGCCGATGGTCGACCTGCGGCTGTTCGGCAACCGGCTGTTCCGCGCCTGCAACTGGGTGATCGTGCTGAACTCGGTGGCCTTCCTGGGCACCCTGTACGTGGTCGCGCTCTACTTCCAGGACGGCCGTGGGCTGAGTCCGCTGGTCGCCGGGCTGAGCACGTTCCCCGAGGCGATCGGGGTGATGGTGGGCGCCCAGCTGGCCAGCCGGGTGCTCTACCGCCGCCTCGGACCGCGCCGCCACATCGCCATCGGCCTGCTCGGTCTCGGCATCTTCATCGGGTTGCTGGCCCTCATGGGTCCGCACACCAACCTCTGGTGGGCGCGGCTGTTGATGTTCTGCATGGGCCTCGCCGCGGCTCAGGTATTCGTGCCCACCCAGGCCACCGCGTTCGCCACGATCACGCCGAAGGCGACCGGCCGCGCGTCCACGATGTTCAACGCGAGTCGCCAGCTGGGTGGCGCCCTGGGCGTTGCGCTGTTCACCACCGCCATCGTGCTGGTCGGGTCCACACACCCCATCAGCGGTCCGGCGGGGACCAACCTCACCGCCTATCGCGTCGCCTTCCTGCTGGCCGCGCTCTGCTGCTTCGCCGCGATCGCTGCGGCCTTGCGAATCCGGGACGCGGACGCCGCCGAGGCCATGCCCGCCAGGCGACGCCCTCGGCCGTCCGACTCGGACCGGGAGATCACCGCACCCGCCACGGCGGCCGAGGGGCTCGTGGACCCGGCGCAGCTCGCCAAGTAGCGCCGGGGCGGGCTCAGTCGAACGCCGCGTGGAACCGGGCGCCGAGGTCGGCCAGCCGCTCGACGGGTTCGTTGGCGAAGACCAGCCGCAGGTAGTGCTGCCCGCGCGGGCCCCAGCCGGTCATCGGCGTGGCGGCGACCCGGCCCCGCTCGAACAGCCGGCGGGAGGCCTCCTCCGGGGGCAACCCCATCGCCGCCGTGTCGACCAGCAGCGACCAGCCACCGGCCGGTGGCACACACGGGTAGTCCGCCAGCTGGTGCAGGATCGCCTCGCTGCGCCGCCGCCAGGTGCCGGTCGCGGCGGCGACATCGGCGTCCGCGTCCGGCGCACTCAGCGCGGCGGCCACCGCCTGCTGGGCGATGCCCACCTGGCAGACCACGTTGGTCAGCCCGACCAGGTTGATGTCGGCCATGATCTCCGCCGGGCCGACCACCCACCCGACCCGCCAACCGATCAGCCGCAGTTCCTTGGACGCGGAGCCGACGGTGATCGTCCGCGCGGCCAGGCCGGGGTGCGCGGCCGGATGCGGCACCGGGCTGGCGTCGAACCGGATCCGTTCCATAGCGGCGTCGTAGACCACCCAGCAGTCGTGCCGGGCGACCGCGCCGGCCAGCGCGTCCCAGTGCGCACCGTCCAGCATGCCGCCGGTGGGCATGGCCGGCGTCATGACCAGCACCGCGGCGGTGTCCGGCCCGACCGCGTCGGCCAGCCGCTCCGGGTCGGTGATCCAGCCGACGGGTGTCGCCGTGGCGGGAACGTGGCGAGGTACCCCTCCGGCCAGGCGGATGCGGTTGACCAGCCCGGCGTAGATCGGGTCGGCGATGACCACCTCCTGACCCGGCTCCACCAGGGCGAGCAGGGTGTTGAGCACCCCGTTCAGCCCGCCGGCCACCCCCACCACCTCGGTGTCCGGGTCGTACCGGCGCCCGGCCAGCCGGCCCACGTGGGCAGCCGCGGCCGCGCGCAGCACACGGTGCCCCTGGAAGGGCAGGTAGCTGTTCGCCGCGTCCTCGTGCACCGCCGCCAAGGTGGCCTCCAGGGCGACCCGGGGCGGTCTGATGTCGGTGTCCAGGTTCTCCAGGCGGAGCAGGTCCGGGTCGTTGGCGGCGTCCGCCGCGTCACCGATCTCGTTGACCCCGATGCCCGGGATGTGCCGCAGCCGGGAAACGGTCACGATTCCAGCGCCGCGAGCCCGGTCGCCGCCGCATGCTCCAGGTGCTCGATGCACAGCCGGGTGGCCAGCTCGACATCGCGCGCGGTGATCGCGTCGACCAGGGCGCGCATCTCCTCGGCCATCTTCGGCGCGCGGCCGGGCTGGGACAGCGAGGTGGCCCGCAGCAGCCGGACCCTGGCCTGCACGCCGCCGAGGATCTGCTCGACGGTCGGGCTGGCCGCCCCGCTGAGCAGCTCCTGGTAGAACAGGTCCTTGGTGCGCAGCAGCTGGCGCATCTCCGCCCCGCCGGACGCCTCCGCCACCAGTTGGGCGACCGCCGCGCGCAACCGGTCGTAGTGCGCCGGGCTGGCCCGCTCGATGAACCGGCGCACGGTCAGCGCCTCCAATGCGGCGCGCACCGCGTAGAGGTCGCGGGCCTCGTCCGGGGAGGGGGCGTAAACCACCGCGCCCTTCTGCGGCACGGTGACCACCAGCCCCTCGGCGGTCAGCTCCCGCAGCGCCTCCCGGATGGTGGCCCGGGACACCCCGATCTGCTCGATCAGCTCGCGTTCCACCAGCCGCTGGCCGGGCTGCAGCTCGAAGCCCAGGATCGCGTTGCGCAGCCCGTCCAGCACCTGCTCGCGCAGCGGGGCGGCCACCCGCCCGATCCGGATACCGCTGAAGATCCCGGCCTCTGCCTCGGGCGCGGCGGCGGAGACATCGGGCGCGCTCCCTGCGGCGGTCATGGGATCAGACCCTAGCCCGGCCCGGCTCATTGGCCGGCGTGGCCGAGTGCAAACCGCAGGACCTCGTCGGCGCGCAACCGGACAGCGCGGTGAGCGCCACCCCGACCGGCCGTGACCCCGAGTGGCAACGCAGTCCGGTTCTCGCCATGATCAAACCGGACTGGCTTGCCAGTCGGCACCAGGCACGACAGCCCGACGTGGAGGGCGGTGAGGCTCACGCGCCCTCCTTGGTGTGCTGGCGCAGCCAGCGGGCGATCTCCGTGTGGTCCGCGTCGGGCCCGAGCTCGTCCACCGCCCGACCCCACAGCTCGACGGTGCGGGCGGCCAGCTCGGACGGGACGCCGGTGGCCTCGGCCAGGCCGAGCGCGATCCGGATGTCCTTGACCATCAGCCCAGCGGTGAACCCCGAGTTGTACGTCTCCGGGACGATGTAGTTGGGCCACTTGTTCTCGGTCGAGCCACTGCGGCCGCTGGAGCCGTTGACCGCGTCCAGCATCACCGTCGGGTCCAGCCCGAACCGCTCACCGGCCAGGATGGCCTCCGAGCTGGCCAGCAGGTGCGCCGCCGACATCAGGTTGTTCAGCGCCTTGAGCGCGTGCCCGGCGCCGACCCCGCCGACATGGCGGACCCGGCCCATCAGCGCGAGCAGTGGCTCCAGCGTCGCCGCCGCCTCATCCGGGCCGCCGACCATGATCGTCAGGGTGCCGGCCCGCGCGCCCGATACGCCGCCGGACACCGGGGCGTCCACCAGGGTGGCGCCGCGGCCGGCCACCCGCTCGGCCAGCGCCCTGGTGCGCAGCGGCTCCGAGGAGCTCATGTCCACCAGCAGCGTGCCGGGGGCCAGCGCGTCCAGCAGGCCGCCGTCCAGCACGCTCTCCACCACGTTCGAGTCGGGCAGCATGAGGATCACCACCGACACCCCATCGGCGGCCGCCGGCGCGGTGTCCACCGGCGTGATCACCTCGGCCAGCGCCTTCACCGCCTCCGCCGCGGTGTCGTAGCCACGCACCGTGACCCCGCTGGCCACCAGCCGCCGAACCATCGGTTCGCCCATCCGACCCAGCCCGATGAAACCGACCGAGGAGGGCTCAGGCATCGCGGCTCCCCGCCCCGTTCTCGGTGCCGTTGTCCGTGCTCTCGGCGGCCAGCTCGTTCAGCACCCGCTCGGCCACCCGGAACGACTCCAGTGCGGCCGGCGCGCCGCAGTACACGGCGGTCTGCAGCAGTGCCTCCTGGATCTCGTCAACGGTGCAGCCGTTGGTGACCGCGCCGCGCACGTGCACAGCCAGCTCGTGGTTGCGGTTCAGCGCGGTGAGCATGGCCAGGGTGAGCAGGCTGCGGGTGCGCCGGTCCAGGCCGGGACGGCTCCAGATCTGCCCCCACGCGGTCGCGGTGACGTACTCCTGCAATGGGCGGGCGAACTCGCTCGCGGCGGCCAGCGACCGGTCCACGTGCGCGCCGCCGAGCACCTCCCGGCGGATCTTCAGCCCGCGCTGGTAGCTCTCCTCGTTACCGGTCACTGTGTGCGCTCCCCGATGGCGGCCAGGTAGATCTGGAGCCTGACCTCGTCCAGCCAGTTGGTCGGGCCGATGGAGATGGCCAGGTGGGTCAGCACCGTCGCGGTGGTGCCGCCGTGCCAGTGGCGTTCCCCCGGCGGTACCCACACCACGTCTCCGGCCCGGATGACCTGTGGTTTCTCCCCGTGCGGGCACACCCAGCCGAGCCCGGCGGTGACCACCAGGATCTGGCCGCCGGTGTGGTGGTGCCAGTAGGTTCGCGCGCCAGGCGTGAAGGTGACCGAATTGATGGAGTTGCCCTCGGCGGTGGTGGGCAACACCGGATCACCCCACACCGTGCCGGTGAACGTGGCGCTGCGAGCTTTCGACGGTTTGTTGCTCGGGGCCCGGCCCCGGACGATCTGCACTGGTCCTCATCCCTCCGTGCTCTGATTGCCGCTGTCGGATACCCGGACGCCACCGGCCGCATCGCCGATCGCGTCCACCACCCGGTTGCTGATCTGATCCCGGTAACCCAGGTTCTCGGCCAGCCCATGTTGCCCAGGCCGACCGGTCCGCTCGCCATCGCGTCCCTCTCCTTCTACCTCTCATGTCCGCGGGGCGAGCTGCGCCATCAACCGGGCCCGCCCGGGCCGGCGACGCGCACAACCAGGTCGTCCAGCCCGCTCGGCAGGCCGGTCAACCGGTCCGGGAAACGCGAATTGACCTGGGCGTCGTGGCCGGCCACCAGCAGTCGCCCTGGGTCGGCGGTCATCTCCCGCAGCAGGTCCAGCCCCCGGTACATCTCCAGCAGGTCGGCGACCACGAAGAATGGCCGGTCGCGCTCCAGCTCCTCGTAGAAGTGCAGCGCGTCGGCGGCCAGGATCGCGGCGCCGCCGTCCACCGCGACCTGCGCGACCAACTGGCCGGGGGTGTGCCCGCCGACCACCACCAGCTCCAACCCGGGTGCCAGGTCGTGGCTGCCCTCGACCAGCCGCAGCCGGCCCTCCGCCGCCACCTTGGCCAGCAGCTCCAGCTCGTCGGCCTCGGTGGCGTGGGCGAACTGGACGCGGCCGGCGTAGGGCCCGGTCCAGAACTCGAACTCGCGGCGGGCGATGATCACCTCGGCGGCCGGGAACCGGTGCAGGTTGCCGATGTGGTCGTAGTGCGCGTGGCTGATCACCAGCTGGTCGACCGTCTCCGGCTCGATGCCCAGGCCGCGCAACGCGTCCGCCGGGTCGATCAGCTGCTCGCGTCCCCGGCGGCGGCCCGGCTCGGCGCCGAACCCGCAGTCCACCACCACGGTGCGCCGCTCGTCCCGGACCACCCAGAAGAAGTAGTCCACCGGCATCGTGGCGTCCGGCTCACCGTAGACGTGGAAGTTCAGGTACGACTCGGACTTGCGCGCGATCCGGGTGCCGTAACGCACCGCGAGCACCTCGTACGCCGTCATGTCCTCTCCCCCGTGGTCGTGGTGAAGTCGACGTCCTTCGTCTCCGGGCCAGCCGCCGCCCCCACATCTCCGACCCCCTCGATTGTCCGCTCGTCTGACAATCGAGCCAACCGACCGTAACTCGGCCGATTCAAATAGGTCAAGGTGACGAGTGCCGCCCGCAAGCGTTGCCTGGCTGCACATGAGGCCGACCTGCCGCACCCACAACCTGCCGCGCGCACAGCCTGCCGCGCGGACACCCCGCCTGGCGTTACCGAGCTCCACACGACGCCGGCCTGCCGCGTTCAGACCCTGCGTACGGTGCAGCTCGGCAACACCGAGCCGCTCAACAGCGAGCCCAACAGCGGCA
>Ga0193743_1000478_pt1 | contig 31616 bp, 29 predicted proteins | sample L2c2metaG_FD_143038 | JGI IMG/M metagenome (GOLD analysis project Ga0193743, IMG submission 143038) | Soil microbial communities from a riparian zone of the East river system, Colorado, United States - L2c2 | ecosystem: Environmental > Terrestrial > Soil > Riparian zone | place: USA: East River...
CGTCGCTGACGTCGATGACCCCACCCGGAATATGCGACAGGTCGCCGGCGATGGCTTCGGGCAATGTTTCTTGGTCAGCCGGCTGGCGGCTCTGCCGTTCAAACTTGTTCATGCGGACGTATGTTTTATCGGGTGCGCGACAGGAGGCCGCGCGGAATCGCTATATCTGCAATGTAAGCAGTAAATGGAAGCTGCGGCAGCGGGCTGCGCGCATGGGTGCGTCCCGCGCAGGTACCATCGCGATGGCGTGATCGATTAACGCAAACGGCGCTCAGGATTGTGGCCGCTTTTTGAGCCGGGCGCGCTTCGGCAATAGCGCGGGCCATTGCACGATGTGATCTTCGAGGTCAGCGTCCGCGATCTCGTTCTCCGTGCCCTGCACCCGCCCTCGTACCGAGACACCGGCTTCGTGAACCGTATTGGGATCGCCCGAAATCAGCGGATGCCACCAATAGAGATCGCGGCCCTCGGCCACGAGCTTGTAGCCGCAACTCGGCGGCAGCCAGTTCAGGGTGCGAACGTTTTCAGGGGTGAGCCTGACGCAGTCCGGAACCTGGTCGGATCGATTCGCATAATCCTTGCAGGCGCACAGCCCCGCATCCAGAAGCTTGCAGGAGACGTGGGTGAAATAGATCTTGCCGGTATCCTCGTCCTCAAGCTTTTCGAGGCAGCAACGCGCGCAGCCGTCGCACAGGCTTTCCCATTCGGCGCTGGACATCTGCTCCAACGTCTTGGTTTTCCAAAAGAATCCCTCTTGATCCGAGGGCTTTAGGGATCGGACGGTCATGAGTACTGACATTTCTGGGTGACTGTGGGGCTTTAAGTCCTTCTAGGGGCTGTAACGCTAATGGTGCAAGTGGGGTGGTCCGGCGGCGGCGTAAAGGCCGGGGCAGCGTTAGCTCTGCTGTTCAAAATCGTTAGCAGGACCATTGGTTTATGGGCCCCGCTCGGCTAGAAGATCACCGAGTCCCCAACGACGCAAAAGCGCCTTGGGTTTGCCGCAACATTCCCGCAAGACGTCTCGATGGTGCCTGGCCGGGTGCTTGAGCGCTGCGAACTGACCAAGGGTCCCGGTGCGCAAGATCGTACCACCGCAATTGAAACAGAAAATCCGGCACTGGCTGCTGGATTTCGATGCGCGCATCGATTCGACGCTGTTCTCTTCCGCCAAAGGCGCGCGTGAGCTCTATGAGCGGTTCTCGATGTTCATGGACCGCTTTTATGTCGGCCGCTGGAAACGCTGGGTATTCATCGAACCGGCGTCCGAAGCCGCGAACATCGGGCTCGGCGGCCTCATCCTGATGCTGGCGCTGGCAGTGCCGGCATTTCGCGAAACCGCCGACGACGACTGGCTGAAAAAATCCGATCTCGCGGTGACGTTCCTCGATCGCTACGGCAATCCAATCGGCAGCCGCGGCATCAAGCACAACGACTCGATTCCGCTGGAGGATTTTCCGGACAACCTGATCAAGGCGACGCTCGCTACCGAAGACCGCCGCTTCTACGACCACTTCGGCATCGACATCGCCGGCACCGCGCGCGCGCTGTTGACCAACGCGCAGGCCGGTGGTGTCAGACAGGGTGGCTCGTCGATCACGCAGCAGCTTGCGAAGAACCTGTTCCTGAACAACGAACGCACTATCGAACGCAAGGTGAAGGAGGCGTTTCTTGCGATCTGGCTGGAGACGCGGCTCACCAAAAATGAAATTCTGAAACTCTATCTCGATCGCGCCTATATGGGCGGCGGCACATTCGGCGTCGATGGCGCGGCGCATTTCTACTTCAACAAGTCGGCGCGCGACGTCAATCTCGCCGAAGCCGCAATGCTCGCCGGGCTGTTCAAGGCGCCCACCAAATACGCACCGCACATCAACCTGCCGGCCGCCCGCGCCCGCGCCAACGTGGTGCTGGACAATCTCGTCGACGCCGGCTTCATGACCGAAGGCCAGGTGTTCGGCGCACGGCGCAATCCCGCCATTGCGGTCGATCGCCGCGACGAAAATTCGCCGAACTACTATCTCGACTGGGCGTTCGACGAGATGCGCCGGCTGGTCGACACGTTCCCGAAATCCTACGTTGAGCGCGTCTTCGTGGTCCGAACCGCGATCGATATGAACGTGCAGCGCGCCGCGGAAGAAGCCGTCGAGAACCAGCTGCGCCAGTTCGGCCGCGACTATCACGCAACCCAGGCCGCCACCGTCGTCGCCGACCTCGACGGCGGCGTGCGCGCGATGGTCGGCGGGCGCGACTATGGCGCCAGCCAGTTCAACCGTGCCGTCGATGCCTACCGCCAGCCCGGTTCGTCATTCAAGCCATACGTCTACACCACCGCGCTGCTCAACGGTTTCAAGCCGAGTTCGATCGTGGTCGACGGCCCGGTCTGCATCGGCAACTGGTGTCCGCAGAATTACGGTCACTCCTACTCCGGTGCAGTGACGCTGACGGTAGCTATTACCCGCTCGATCAATGTCATTCCCGTAAAGCTGTCGATTGCCCTCGGCGGTAAGGTTGCCAATCCGGCTAAAGCTGGCCGCGCCAAGATTGTGGAGGTTGCGCGCCGCTTCGGCATCAAGGCGCCGCTGCCCGATACGCCGTCGCTGCCGATCGGCGCCGACGAAGTCACCGTACTCGAGCATGCCGTGGCCTATGCGACATTCCCCAACAAGGGCAAATCGGTCACGCCGCATTCGGTGCTGGAAGTTCGCACCGGGGCCGGCGATCTGGTCTGGCGCTTCGACCGCGACGGCAAAAAGCCGCTTCAGGCCATTCCGGCATCGGTGGCCGCCGACATGGCGGGCATGATGAGCCACGTGGTCAGCGAAGGTACCGCGCGGCGCGCGGCGCTCGATGGCATTCCGACCGCCGGCAAGACCGGCACCACCAACGCCTATCGCGACGCCTGGTTCGTCGGATATACCGGCAATTTCACCTGCGCGGTCTGGTACGGCAATGACGATTACTCGCCGACCAATCGCATGACCGGCGGCTCGCTGCCGGCGCAGACATGGCATGACATCATGGTCGCGGCCCACCAGGGCGTCGAGATCAAGGAGATCGCGGGCATCGGGGCTGGCACAAAATTGCCTGCTCCTCCTGCCTCTGCGGCTAATGCGGCCAACGGTGCTCCGAAGCTTCCGGACACCAAGCCGGGACCGCCGCCAATCCTCACCAAACGCGGCGCGGATATTCTGGTGCGCGTCGAAAAGATGCTCGACGAGGCGGCCAAGGCCGCGGGAAAAACCTCGTCCGGCGATCCATCGAAGCCGGTCAAGCCGGTGTCGTCCAACCCCGTCGTATTCCCGGACAGCTTTGCGGCGGCGGTGCCAGGCAGCGCGGCTGCGCCCGCGCCGCGCAAGAACTAACCCGTGCGCCTGATATTCATTACTTTGCTGGCGCTGATCCTCGCCACCGTCGTAGGCCTCGGCGCGACATGGATGACGGCGACGCGCGGTACCGATCTCGGCACGCTCACGATCGGTGCCTGGACCGCCCGGCCCAAGACTGGCACCGCCGATGTCGATCCCTATTCGCGCGCATCGATCGCCCGCAGCGGCGAGCTGCCGGTCGGCACCGGCGACGGCGTGGCATTTACGGCAACCGCGGACGACCGCAATCGGCCGCTCGATGGACGGTGCGACGTAGTCGTAAGCGGCGTCACGCCCGCAGCGCGATTCTGGACGTTGACGCTTTACGACACGAAAGGACGCCTTGTTGCGAATTCGCTGCAACGTTACGGCTTCACCAGCCAGGAAATCATCCGCGGGGCGGACGGCGCGTTCGAGGTGCGGGTGGCGTCGAGATCGCGCGCGGGAAATTGGCTCCCCACCGGGGGGATCGAACGTTATGCGCTGATGCTTCGGCTTTACGATACACCGGTTGGCGTGGCGACGCGGACGCAGCGCGATGCGCCGATGCCTTCCATTGCGACAGTGGGGTGCCCGTGACCCGCTTGCTGTTCACGATTATCGCGGGCGTGCTGCTGGGCGCCGTCGTGCATCTCGTCAGCGTTCTGGCGTTGCCGCGCATTGCGACCCAAGACGCCTATTCGCGCCTCACGCCGATGACAAAGCTCAACACCGTTACCGCCCTCCCGCTGGCCGAGCCGAACAACGCACCGATGCCGTTTATGGATCCAGCGTTTGCAATCGCGATTTGCCGCTACGATCTATCCGGCGGACCGATCAAGCTCGCGGTCCCCGTCAGTCAGGCCTATACCTCGGTGTCGTTCTATACGCGCAACGAAGTCGCCTATTACGCCATCAACGATCGGTCGGCCGGACGCAAGGTGATCGAACTCGATCTCATGACCGAGGCTCAACATGCTGAATTGCCGGAAGACGAGGACGTGACAGCGGCCGACCGGTTGATCATCGATTCTCCAACAACCGGGCTCATCGTGTTGAAAGCCCTGGCACCGGAGCCCGGCCTGATGACACAGGCGCAAGCCTCGCTCGCTGCATCGAGCTGCAAGGTGCAGACCGAACCGCCGCCGGCGAAGCAGGAAGAGCCTGCGCCCGCGCCAACGCCACCCCGGGCCAAGCGCTGATCGACCGCGATCCCAAATCGTCATTGCGAGCGGAGCGAAGCAATCCATTGCCGCAGTACACAGAAAAGAGTGGGTTGCTTTGTCGCTCCGCTCCTCGCAATGACGGCGAATAAGACGTCATTCCATGGGCTGCATTCCAGGTAGGCTATCAGGATGGAGCGGAATGCTTTGAGCTTCGCTCTAGCCGCGCACGCTGAGCGAACGTCCCATCACCGGCTGCGCCGCGACCGGCGGGTTAGCGGTCTGCGCGGCAAGTTCGCCGATCAATCGATCGGCGTCGGCGGCCATATTGTCGGGCGCATGGATCACCAGCCGCTCCAGCGCCCAGCGATAAGATGAAATTCTCCGCTCCAGGCACTGCTGCACCCACTGCACGATCAGGGAGTTCTCCTGCATGCGGGCGACCGCGTCGGCGCGTTCGGGCGGCGCCAATTCCGAAACCTGCGCGAGACTGGCATTGCGTTTCTTGTCCAGATCGATCACGCGCACCGCACTGGAGAAGAACGGCTCGAACCGCGTGATGTCGTCGCGCACGTCTTCCATCAGTTGCGCATAGCGCGATGAATGCGAGCGATGCGGTTCGTCGATCAACTGTCGTCCATAGGCGGTACGGTCGAATATCACTTTCTGCCGCCACGGCGACGGCAGCGGCTGATAATCGCCGAACACACTCTTCCAGGCCGGCCGCGAACGCGGCGGCTCGATCAGCGGGTAAGCCAGATCGCGAAGCTGCCGTTCGTTGTCGGTGAGTTGGAATTGCGACGCGCGCAGGCCGACGCTTGCCGTCGCCTCGCCGCCAATCCAGCGATGCATGTCGTCATTGCGGAAGTCCGCGCGGGTGCGGCCGAAATCGCCGCCGCTGCAGCCTCCGAGCGTCAGGCTTATTAGAAGCAGCGTCAGGACCGGCGATGAGCGCGGGACCTGCAGCTTGGTCCGGATCAGAAAACACATCTCCGGCATATCGAAATGTCCGATGTCAGGTGCGCCGACGGCGACGGCGGCGTGGGGCCGTACCTTCTTCCGGTCCGCTGCCACCGCTGGTTTCATCGGGTTCGCGTTCGATCCGGACGACGGGGAGGATCAGTACGATTCCCATGCCTTCGCGTGGAGCGCCATCCATGGTTGAGCCCGGCCGCCGCGAAGCCGGAAATTCAATGATGCTGCCCATATCAAGCTCTCTTCTCGTTGCCGCTGTGAGCCCGATTTGGCCGGCGACAGGCCATCATTAAGAACAGGACGTGGTTAACGGCATCTTAATTTGCCTTTCGCGAGCCGTTTGATGCGGCACCAGGATGCGGTCGCTGCGGGACGAGGAAAGCTTCAAATACAACGTTAGTGGTTCACGGATTGTTTTCCTTAACGAGCTGTTAAAGCAACCGCGGATAAACTGGGGCGAGAATTACTCAGTTGCGTATCTCCGACATGATCACACCTCCAATGTTTCCGGGCTTCGACGGGTTGATGACGCTCTCCCGCCGCGAGGGCGTCGATATCAGACCTACCCTGCTGCGCGTGCTGACCGATCTCTATGTTCAGGCCAGCGCGCACAGCGACGAGGAAGAGCGGCAATTTGTCGAACTCACCTCCCGCCTGATCGACGAGGTTGACGACGCGACGCGCGCGGCCGTTCGGGCGCGGCTTGCGATCTATCCGGGCACGCCGGCCGAAGTCCTGAAAAGACTCGGGCTGAAACCCGTAAGTCCCGATGCGCGCGTTCCGGTCGCTCATGAGATTCCCGCAGCCCCATCTGCAGCATCGCCGGTCAAGCCGCCGACCGAGGCGCAACTGCGGCTGGCATCGAATTTGTCGATGCAGCCAAAGGACGCCGCCGAGATCACCGACATGTTTTTTGGCGCCAGCGCCAGCGAGCGCGCTTTGATCCTGCACAATCTGACGGAGACACCGCTCAAGGCTTCCGCACGGATTCCTGCCGCACGCGCGGCGCGCGCTATCGAAACGCTGGAGATGGCCGCGTTCGCCGCCGACATCGAGAACTTCACGCTGGAACTCGGCGAGGCGCTGATATTGCCGTCGCGCGTCGCCGCGCAAGTGGCCAACGATCCCGGCGGCGAGCCCCTGGCCTGCGCAGCCAAGGCGCTGAATATGCCGAGTGCGGCTTTTCAGCGAGTGTTGCTGTTTCTCAATCCTGAATTCGGTTCTTCCGTGAATTACGTCTACCGGTTGTCGCGCCTGTACGACCGATTGAGCGAGCGATCCGCCCTGATCATGCTGGCGGCGTGGCGCGGCTCGACGATGGCAATCACCCGCGCCAAATATCGCGCCTCGCTTTACGACGACGAACGCCATCGCGCACGCTCGGCTCCCGGCCAAACTCGCCCGGCTGCGCAACTGCCGGACGCTGACGCTGTTGTGCGCACCGGGTCGCAGGGCTCAGGACGTTAAGCCCGCGCGAGATCGAGAAAATGCCGCCCTGCCCGGTCCTCGGTCTCCACGATCCAGGCGTCCGGATCGAACCGGATTTCCTTGACGAGACGTTCTTCCACTGATTGTTCCGGCACGGGCTCTCGCGACGTCGGCGTGAAAATACGCTCGATCGGCCGGCTGTCGTCATAGACCGTCTGCGGTGCTGGCGCGTAAAGCATGGCATTGCCATCGAGCAGCGCCACCTTGACGAACACCGCGCCTGCCTCTTCAGCGCCGCGCCTGCGCACGGCGCCAAATATCCCCTCGGTCTGGCAGCGGCGCAGATAAGCCGCCACCCATATGCTGGATTTCAATCGCATGTGTCAGACGATAGGACAGCGCCAGAGTCGAAGCTAGTCGATCGGCCGGCCAATCACCGCTGTCAGTTCGCGCACCAGACGATCGGACATCTGCCCGGTCACCGGGATCTTGCGCTCGCGCTCGAATTTCTGGATCGCGGCCTGGGTGTCGGAGCCTACAGTGCCGGTCGGTTTCAACTGGCCGTAGCCATATTCGGTGAGCGCGCGTTGCACCGCCGCCACGCGGCGCGAGGCCGAGGCTGAATTGGCAGCGGCATCATTACGGGGCGAAGCCGGGATCGTTGCCGGCGGTCGCGAAATATTGGAGGGCGCCGCCGGCGCTGCGCTGGTCGACTTGACAAGATTGGCCATCGGATCCGCGTTCTTCGGCTCGGCGGGCTTTGGTTCTGATGGCGATGCATCCACGGGTCTCATCGCTGCATCAACCGGCCGAGGACGCGGCAATGGACTGGCAGGCGCTGATTCCACCACCGGAATCCTAACAACCGAGCCGAACATCGGCGACGGATGGCGCCCAGCCTGCAGGAACAGCGCATTGGCGATGATGGCACTGACCGCGGCAAATGCCAGCGCGCCGGCGACCGTGTCTTTCGGACTATGAAGCAAAATGCGCATCGCGAGGCCGCGCTCGGCGTCCGCTTCGACTGCAACCGCACTCGCACCACGGCGGCGACGCGGCATCTCTTCATCTTTCGCAGTGTGTCTAGGCACGTTTCTTCACCTGATATGCTTGGTCTTGGGTTAGGGACCGCGACACCGGAGCCAGCGTCGCGACATTGCTTGATGGCTTAAGCTCCGGCGGCGTGAACGCCAGCGGCAACGCGACGGTCACGGTGGTTCCTTCGTCGACCTTGCTTTGTACGGTGATTTCGCCGGCATGCAAGGCGACCAGGCTCTTCACGATCGACAGCCCGAGGCCGGTGCCTTCGTGCCGCCGCTGATAGGTCTTGCCGGCCTGGAAGAAGGGATCGCCGATCCGCTTGAGATCGTCGGCCGCGATGCCGACGCCGGTATCGTTGACGCGAAGCAGCAGCCGCGATCCGTCGACCCCAGCCGAAACCGTGACCATGCCACCACGCTCGGTAAACTTGATGGCATTGGAGACGAGGTTCAGCACGATCTGTTTGAACGCGCGCGGATCGCCGTTCATGACCGGCAAATCCTCCGGCGCGCGGGTCACGAGATCGATGCCGTTTTCCCGCGCCTTCAACGCCAGCAGGTTGCAGCAATTGAGCAGCGCCGTACGCGGCGCGAACGGCTCCGGCGAAATCTCGAAATTCCCGGTTTCCATCTTGGACATGTCGAGAATGCCATTGACCACCGACAGCAGATGCTGGCCCGAATCATTGATCAGCTGGGCATATTCCTTGCGGCGTGCGGCATCGACCATCAGCACGTCTTCCTGAACCAGCATTTCAGAGAATCCGATGATGGCGTTGAGCGGCGTGCGCAGTTCGTGACTCATGGTGGCGAGAAAACGGGTTTTGGACGCATCCGCCTGCTCGGCGGCGGTGCGCGCCAGATCGAGCGCCTGTTCCTGGATTTTCCGGTCGGTGACATCGCGCATGACGGCGACGACCTCCGCTTCCGGCGAAGCCGATGTTTCCGAGGCCTGTTCGAGTGGCCGGCAGCGCATTTCGACCCAGATGAAATCGACCTGACTAGTTTGACCCCGCTCGCTGCCGCGTGGTGCTTCCCGCCTCAGGCGAAATTCAACGCTGCGGGCTTCGCCGCCGCGGGCCGCGTCCGAAAGTGCCGTGAGATAGGCCGGCCGATCGGCGACATGGACGCGGTCGAACAGACCATGCCCAAGCAACCGCAGTGCAGGCGCTCCCAGCATCGTCTCCACCGCGGGTGAAATGAACTGCACCGCGCCGTTGCGACGATGGCGCGAAATCACATCGCTCATGTTTCGCGCCAGCAGGCGATACCGATCCTCCTCGACGTAGAGCAGCGAGACGCTGGTGCGCGCCAGTGACTCGGCACCGAAGGCAAGCCCGGCGGCATAGAGCGTCGCCGAGGCCACGCCGAAAGCCATGAATATGCCGCGCAAGGCCATGCCAACATCCGGCGGCGGCAACATGTCAAAATATCCGAAAGCGATCAGCAGGGCCGTGCACGCCAGCGCCAGCGCGGACGCGAACGCGACCACGCGGCGCGATGCCGAGAGTGCCGCCTCAAGCGGAACAACGACGAGCCAGATCGCGGCAAAGGATTCGATGCCACCGGTGGTCATTGCCACCGTCATCACGAGACCCGTCAGCGCCAGCGTCGACAGGACATGCGCGCCTTCGTAGCGGCCGGTACGCGATAGAAACCACGACAGCAGAATGGGAGCGATAAGCCATGCGAATGCCGCGACCTCAAGGGCGGTGGGCGCGCCGCGCATTGCAAGATAGACCGGAAATGCCGCGAATGCCGCGAGGCTTCCGAGCAGCCGTGGCGCCATGAACGCGCGATGACGCGCACGCGTCAGCGCGTCGTATCGTGCAGACGGATGCAGCAGCGCATCGAGGCAATCACGGATGATACTCAAAACTGTCAACGGCTCTCGCGCTTCGGCTTGTTCGTCGAACAGACGCGCCGGAACGCCCCCTTTTATCGTTGCCCCACCGTGTCAGAGTGAAATTAAGCGAACGCTAAGGCGCCCGGGCCTGTAGTGAAAGACCGTGTGTTCGCGGGGTTTTCGCACACCAAAAGACTGCTCATTCGATGCAGATGGTGAACGCCGGGTTTCCAGAGCGGACCTTGTATGGTTTCGAAATGGTGGATGCGCCCGCGTCCCCGTTTTATCGCGAAAGCCGGCATCAATCGAAAATTTACACCGAATCAAATCAATCGGATTTTTCGCAAATTTTTGGCGAATTAATCTCAATGCAAACACTTGCGATTTATCGACGGCTGTTAGTCAAGGTCAGATTGCGAGGTCAACCGCAACAGTTGCGAGGTATCGCAACGGGATCAAAAAGAAACGACCGGGGTCGCGAGATGTTTTTTCTGCTTCGCATGGCATTCTGGCTCGGGCTGGTGCTCGTGCTGCTGCCCAGAGAGAAGACGCCTGAATCAGACAAGCTGCCGCAGGTGGGAGCGTCGGAAGCCGTGTCCGCCGCGACCGCGGCGGTGTCGGACATGAGTCAATTCTGCAAGCGCCAGCCGACAGCCTGTGAAGTTGGTGGACAGGCCGCGACCGCGATCGGCCAGCGCGCCCAAGAGGGCGCGCGGAAGCTGTATCAGATCATCACCGACAAGCGTCCGGATCACACCGGCTCGATCGGCGGCGCCGAGCATGCGGACGCCTCGGCGGAAGCAGCGCCGCGCGACACGTTGGCGCCTGATGATCTCGTGGCAGAGTGGCGAGGCACGCCGCGGCCATGACCACAAATTAGGCCCGGAACTATCTCGATTTCCGCCCTGATATATCGCTTTCGAGCCCCTGCGATCCTATATATGAGTTTGGGATTAAACACGGGATGCGGATGACGATCGACGAAATCAGGGATAATTTTGCGCTGCTGGACGATTGGGACGATCGCTACCGGTACGTCATCGAACTCGGCCGCACGCTGGATCCGATGCCGGAATCCGAGCATTCCGCGGCCAACAAGGTGCAGGGCTGCGCCAGCCAGGTTTGGCTCTCGAAGCAGATCGACCGCCGCGGCGCCAACGAGCCCCACCTGAATTATCTCGGCGACAGTGACGCACACATTGTGCGTGGCCTGATCGCGATCCTGCTGACCCTTTATTCTGGCCGCACGCCAGAGGACATTCTTGCAACCGACGCGATCGCGGTGTTCGACGAATTCGGATTCCGTGAGCATCTGACCCCGCAGCGTTCCAACGGCCTGCGCGCCATGGTCGAGCGCATTCGCTCCGACGCCCGCGAGGCGCTGGCCGCCGCCTCCTGAAAGTCCGCTCGGTCAGCCGGTGAATCGCTGGCGGGCCCGGGTGCATAGCGCCCCCCAACGCTCCAACCTCGCTCCCGATAAGAATATCCGAGCTATTTTCGCCGCCGCCGCTGCTGGCCGAGCCCCATTTTTTTGGCGAGCTGCGAACGCGCTACCGCATAATTCGGCGCCACCATCGGATAGTCGGCCGGAAGGCCCCATTTATCCCGGTATTGTTCCGGGGTCATGTTGTATTGCGTGCGCAGATGCCGCTTCAGCGATTTGAAGCGCTTGCCGTCCTCGAGGCAAACCAGGTAGTCGGGGGTCATCGATTTCTTTACGGAAACCGCAGGTTTGGCGGGCTCCAGAGGCGTTTCATTTCGGCCCGTCGAGACCCGCAGCAAGGCTGCGTGAATCTGGCTGATCAGGGCCGGAATTTCGGAAGCCGGCGTCGGATTGTTGCTGAGATAGGCCGACACGATATTCGCAGTCAGGTCGATGAAATGTTTGCCGGCGACGTCGGTCATGGCCTCAACCTTTCGGATATCCGGATCGGACAGTATCCCGCAGCGCCAATACTTTCGGAATCTTCCACATCTTGCCGAATATGAGCGGATTGCTCCGAGCGTGACAAGAACGACAGCGCTTTATTTTTGGAGGCGGATTCGCCAGAAGTACGGCCCGCTCATGAACGCTGGTCGAGGTGCGTGCGCAGTTCGTCGATGGACGCAAACCGCATCATGCCTTCGGGCATTTGTGCCTCGATCGAGCCGTCGGAAAACAACGAATAGGCCATTCCATCGACGACGCCGGATTTGAGAACCGTTACCGGCGGCTGATCCTCATCTCGCGCAGCCGGCGGGTTGCGATCTGCCGCGGTTTCGTCTGCTTCGGTAAACGTCGATGGCGCCCGGCTGCTGCGCCGCTGCGGCGGCACATCGACGGGCCTCGCGCGTTCCGACCTTGGCCAGCCGTTTTCGAACGTCGCCGGCGGCACCGCGCTTGATTCGGAAGCTGGTGGCGCGGCGGATGACGGGGAAAGAAGATCAGCCGCGGATGGGTCGGTCGTCCGCGCCTGAGCGCGCTCGCGCTCTTTCCGCGATGACGAGGAAAACAGCAGATTGCGGCGCGGCTTGAGCGATGGCGCGCCCTCGACAGGCTCCGGCAAGGACGGCATGCGATCGCGCGAAGCGGCCTCCTGGTGCCATGGCGCCGGCGATGGCGCGGATGACGGCGCTGCCGGTTGCGGACTGCCGGTATTTTCCGGAGCCAGGCGCTGGCAGACTGCAGTGCGGTTCCCGCGTGTGATTCCATGGGAACGCCAGGGCTGAACTGCTGCGCAATATTCTTCAGCTCCCGAACCACCATCCAAAGACCGAGCATAATCATCCCGGTGCAAGCCGAGACAGTTCCTGCAACGATCAGGGTATTCCCGAAACCGAACTCATTGATCGGGATACCGTAACCGATCGCCAAGAGGCCAGCTAACAGTAAGCCGAGCCCGGCGACCAACAAGACAACCATCATCGAACTCATCCCCCGGCCGCGCCCGAAATGCTCGCAACCCCCTATGCTACGATACTGTCATATTACGCGTATCGCCAACGGACAATTGCGGGTGCAGTTCCGCAGCGCCCGTCCACAAACGACCAAAACGCGTAAGGAATATGATCCCGGCCTGCCAAGTTTTCGCCCCCGGGGTTGGCCAAGATTTCTGGTGTGCCGCGATTGCTGCACTGCATTAGGGAAATTACGCCACAATTGCCAATTACTTGGAAAGGGAACTGCGCTATATGGATGCCGGGGAATGAGGCCCAAAGCGCCAACGCTGGGCCATAGGGGACCGGTTACCAATAGCCATGTCATCCATTACTACTTCGGCCATCGATACGCCCGCGCGGCGCTCGGTGGAACGGACTTGCGACGACCTCGCCATCATTGTGCTGGCTGTGGTCGGATTGATCGCAAGCCTCACGTTTCGCGATTATGGGTTAGGCTGGGACGATTACACCCACGCCGAATACGCCGATCTATTGCTGCGCATGTACGGTTCCGGCTTCAAGGACACCGGGGCGCTGTCGTTCGCCAATCTCTATATGTATGGCGGCGGCTTCGATATGGCCGCCGCTCTGCTGCACAAGGTCATCCCGCTCGAACTGTTTGAAACTCGCCGTCTGCTCGGCGCTGTCGTCGGCGTCATCGGCCTTGCTGTGACGTGGCGGCTTGGCCGCCGTGTCGGCGGTCCGGTTGCCGGGCTCGCAACGCTGCTTCTGCTGGCGCTGTGCCCCACCTTCTACGGGCATATGTTCATGAATCCGAAGGACGCGCCATTCGCGGTTGCGATGGTGATCCTGATGCTGGGCCTTGTCCGCCTGGCCGAGGAATATCCTTCACCCTCGCCGCAAACCATCCTGATTGTCGGCCTCGGCGCCGGCCTGTCGATCGGCTCTCGCATCCTCGGTGGACTGGCCCTGGTCTACGCACTCGTCGGCTTTGTGCCGCTGTTGCTGGAGGAGATCCGCACTCACAACGCGCGTGAAGCTGTGCACCGCTTCGCGCATGCCGTCTATGTGCTGCTGCCCGGCCTGATCTTCGGCTATCTGGTGATGGGATTGATCTGGCCGTGGTCGATCATGGAACCAGGCAATCCTCTCCAGGCCCTGACGTATTTCTCGCACTTCTTCGAAAAGCCATGGAAGGAAATGTTCGACGGCGCCCTGGTGTCGGTGCCGGATATGCCCTGGTCATATCTGCCGACGCTGTTCGCCCTGCAGCTTCCCGAAGTGCTGCTCGGTCTTTCCATCGCCGCTGTCGTCGGGACGTTCATGTCGCTGTCGCGCACCGATGTATCGGCCCGCCGCAAGACCATCCTGCTGATGCTGACGCTCGCGGCAACGCTGCCGCTCGTGATTGCGATGGTGAAGCGCCCGGCGCTCTACAACGGCATCCGCCATTTCATTTTCGTTATTCCGCCGATGGCAGTGCTCGGGGGCGTCGCGTTCGCCTGGGGAATGAACTGGCTCAAGGAAAATCGCCGTAGTTGGCAGCCGGCCGCGCTGGCCGTTTTCTCGTTCGGCCTGTTGCTGCCGCTGGGCGAAATGATCCGGTTGCACCCCTACCAATACACCCACTTCAATTATATTGCGGGTACGGTTCGTGGCGCCAACGACATGTTCATGCTGGATTATTGGGGCCTCGCGCTGAAGCAGGCCTCCGATGGCCTGCGCGAGGAGCTCATCGAACGACAGGAATTCCCGCCACGGGCGCACAAATGGAAGGTCGCGGTGTGCGGTCCGCAGCGCCCCGCGCAGGTCGCGCTCGGCCCCGACTTTACGATCGGCTGGGACAGCCATGCCGCCGACTTCGCCATGACGCTCGGCGAGTTCTACTGCAAGGGCCTTACCGCTCCGGTTATGGTGGAAATCAAGCGCGATGACGTGGTGTTCGCGCGGGTCTACGATATCCGCGGGCGCAGCATTTCCAGCCTGCTGGCGATTCCGGCACCTTGAGGCGAGTACCGTCGTCGTTAGCATGACTGCCACGCTGGCCCTGCGCCTTGCTGCTAACCTGCCATAGGGTTAGGCTTGAGATGAAAATCAGCAGTTCGCACAGGAGAAAACCGGTCATGTCACCAGCGGAAGCTCGCCTGAAGGAAGTGTCGTCGGAAATGACGGATGCCGAGTGGAACCAGCGGGTCAATCTCGCCGCCTGCTATCGCCTCATCGCGCATTATGGCTGGGACGATCTGGTCGACACCCACATCTCCGCGCGCGTGCCGGGACCAGATCATCATTTCCTGATCAACCCTTACGGCTTGATGTTCGACGAAATCACGGCGTCGAGCCTGGTCAAGGTCGACCTCGGTGGCAACCAGCTGACCAAAAGCACCTACAGCATCAACCCGGCCGGTTTCACGATCCATTCCGCAATTCACGAAGCGCGCGAAGATGCCGGCTGCGTGCTTCACCTGCACACGCCCGACGGCACCGCGGTGGCGAGTTGCATGGAAGGCCTGTTGCCGCTGAACCAGACCGCGCAGCTTGTCGCCTACGATCTCGCCTATCACGACTATGAAGGCATCGCGCTCGACCATGACGAACGCCCGCGCCTGCAAAAGGACCTCGGCGACAAGAACCACATGCTATTGCGCAATCACGGCACGCTGACGGTCGGCCGCTCGGTCGCTTCCGCTTTCGAGCGCATGTTCCATCTGGAGCGGGCCTGCACCATGCAGGTACGCACCCGCATGCTGGGGCCGACGGCCTATCCCGTCGACCAAGCCGTCGTCGACAAGAACACCAGCCTGCTCTCGAACCGCGATCGGCAGGAACTGCGCTCGACAACGCTGGTTTGGCCGGCACTGCTGCGCAAGGTCGATCGTCTCGACCCGAGTTACAAGAATTGAAAATCTCGGATTTTGGTGTAGTATCGCTCCCAACGACCTCTGCACTTCTACTCAAAACGCCGCCCAATCCCGGGCGGCGTTTTTGCTTGAAGTTCCGCGATCAGCGCGGTGCGTCCGCCAGTGCCGCAAGAATTCGCGCCCACGAACGAATGCCCTTGTGAAAGCTCTTCAGGTCGTATTTTTCGTTCGGAGAATGGATGTTGTCGTCGTCCAGGCCGAACCCCACCAGCACCGTGTCGAGACCGAGCGTGCGTTTGAAATCCGCGACGATCGGGATCGATGCACCCGACCCGATCAGGAGCGCTTCCTTGCCCCACTCGTCGGTCAACGCCCGCTTGGCGGCGGCGAGCGGCTTCATGTTCCAATCGAGCGCGATGGCCGGCGCGCTGGAATGGTCGCCAAATTCGGCCTTGCAATCTCCGGGCAACCGCGCGGTGACGTAATCGCGGAACGCCTTGCGGATCTTGTCGGGCTGCTGCCCCTCCACCAGCCGGAATGAGATCTTGGCGGACGCCTCCGCCGGGATCACCGTCTTTGAGCCTTCTCCGGTGTAGCCCCCGATGATGCCGTTGATGTCGCAGGTCGGACGCGACGAGAGCTGCTCGATCAGCAAACGGTCCTTTTCGCCGGCGGGAATCGAAAGACCGATCGGTTTGAGAAAGGAATCCGGTGTCAGGTTGAGCTTCGACCACTGGGCGAGAATATCTGGCGGCAAATCCTTCACCCCGTCGTAAAAACCGGGGATCGTGATGTGGCCATCTTCATCAAAAAGGCTGCCGAGGACGCGGGTCAGCACCCGGATCGGATTTTGCGCGCCGCCACCGAATATGCCCGAATGCAGATCGCGGTTGGCGGCCTTGATCTTGACCTCATCGTAAACCAGTCCGCGCAGCGAGGTGGTGATCGCCGGCGTATTCGGGTCCCACATGCTGGTGTCGCAAACCAGTGCGAAGTCCGCCTTGAGGTCTTCCTTGTTTGCTTCAAGAAACGGAACGAAATTTTTCGATCCGATTTCTTCTTCGCCCTCGATCACAATGGTCACGTCAACCGGCAGCGAACCGGTCACGGATTTCCAGGCCCGGCAGGCTTCGACGAAGGTCATCAACTGGCCCTTGTCGTCCTCCGCGCCGCGCGCGACGATAATCTTCCGGCCATCGGCGTGATCGGTGACGACCGGTTCGAATGGCGGACGATGCCAAAGATCGAGCGGATCGACCGGCTGCACGTCGTAATGGCCATAGAAAAGCACATGCGGTCGCCCATCGCCTTTCCCGCCGCCATTGGCTTTGGCGACGATGGCGGGATGGCCGGCCGTCGGCCTGACCTCCGTCGCGAAGCCGAGCGTCGCGATATCCCTGGCAAGATGATCGGCAGCCGCCTTGCAGTCTCCGGCAAATGCGGGATCGGCCGAGATCGATTTGATCCGCAACAATGCAAACAGCCGCTCGAGGCAATTATCGAAATCGGCATCGATGCGGTCGAGGACCGGTTGAAGTTGCGGCGCTTTGGACATTCCGGTCTTCCCTAGCTGTGGGGGTTACTCTGCATATCAGGTTGTAACTCGCCGGCCATCGGAGACAAGGAGCCGGCCTTGGCATCCGAGGGTGGATGCAACATGTGCCAGACCAATCCTCCGGCAATTATGGCGGCGGCAGCGAGATTGTTTCCGAAAGCCTGCAGATCATTTGGAAAAATGGGAAGCGACAGGCACATCAGGCATCCCGCGATCGCCAACACGGCCCATGTGCCGATCTGCACGGCATGACGAGAATCATAGGCTGCTCGATGTATCAGGATGGTCATCGGAAAGAACAACCACATGAAATAATATTGCCGGGCTAACGGCGACGCCACCGTCATCAGGCAGAACAGGATACCAAGTTCTTCGGCATTCGACCGCGGTGTTATCCGTGAGCGGGCCGGCATGACCGCAACGTATCCAAGTCCAATCGCGAACGATATCGCAAGCACCACCCAATTCGCCGTCTTAAAATCGAGATCGAGCAGATTCATGTATTGCGGCGGCTTGGCCGGATTGTCCTGGTTGTAATTGACCGGGCGCGTCAGCCGATGCGTCACGGCGATGATGGATTGATTGACCCACGACCAGTTCTGCTCGGCACGTTGTCCGAAACCCTGCTCGGAGCTCGATCCGACCATTCCCCGGAACCAGGTCTTTAGCTCGGAGACGTTATGTTGGTAACCGCGCACAGGAGCCGGAACCAAGAACAGAAAAATTCCCAGGAAAACGACCATGCTCGCGGCGGTCGCCCACTGCCTTCGCCAGAGCAGATAGGGAAACACGGCTACCGGAAAAACCTTGATTGCTGTCGCCAGCGCAAACAGGCTTCCCGCCACCCACGGACGCCCGTGCTGCAGCAACCAGAACCCGAACAACATCATCGCAAGCAGAACAAGGTTCGGCTGCCCGAGATCGAACATGTCGAAAACGAACGTAACCGTGACGAAGCCCGGCAGCGCAAACAGCCACGGGCCGGGTATCCTGCCGGACCCCGTCATCGCGTTCGAGAGTTGAGCCGTCATCCACCACGCGGCCGCGTTCAGAAACGACAGGCATAGATAGAGGGGTATTTTGCCGAAATAGCTCGGTATCGCGAGCAGCACTGCGGGTAGCGGCGGGTAGATGAATTCGAAATAGGCGTTGGGATCGCTGGGGTAGAGGTCCTTTCCCTGCAGGACCTGCTGCCCCGCCCAGAACCAGAGCGGATAGTCTTTTGTCTTTCCGTTCCCCCAGATTTCCGGACCGAGAACGTCGGCAGTCAGCGCGATACAGCAGACCAGAAAGAGAATATCGAGCGGCGCTCGCAACGACGGATATCTCAGCACACACTCGTTCCGGAAATCAGAGGCAGATCACGTCGCGGCAAATCAGCAAATAATTCTATCGTCGCAGCAGCCCACCGAGCGCGCCGCGCACCAGAGCGCGGCCGACCGAACCGCCCATCGAGCCGCCCACCGATTTGCCGAGATCGGCAACAACCCCGCCGACCACCTTGTTGGTTACCGAGCGCGTGACGCTTCGCGCGATGATCTGACCGGTCGACAATCTTCCGCGCGACACGTTGGTGCCGAAGATCGTCCCGACGATCGCCATCCGCGGTCGCTGCGGTGCCGGCCACGCGCTTTTGCAGCATCTCGTAGGCGGAGTCGGAATCGACTGTCGTGTCGTATTTGCCCTTCACCGGGCTCTTGTTCATGATCGCCTGGCGTTCCTCAGGCGTGATCGGCCCGATCCGCGCCGAGGGCGGCCGGATCATGACACGCTCGACCATCGCCGGCGTGCCGTTGCCTTCCAGAAACGACACCAGCGCCTCGCCCTTGCCCAGTTCCGTGATGACCTTGGCGGTATCGAGTTTCGGATTGGGCCGGAAAGTCTGCGCCGCCGCCGCGACCGCCTTCTGGTCACGCGGGGTGAAGGCCCGCAACGCGTGCTGCACGCGGTTGCCCAATTGGCCGAGTACCTTGTCCGGCACGTCGATCGGGTTTTGCGTCACGAAATAAATCCCAACGCCCTTTGAGCGTATCAGCCGCACGACCTGTTCGATCTTGTCCATCAGCGCTTTTGGCGCGTCGTTGAACAGCAGATGCGCCTCGTCAAAGAAGAACACGAGCTTGGGTTTCGGCGGGTCGCCGACCTCCGGCAATTCTTCGAACAGCTCGGACAACATCCAGAGCAGGAAGGTCGAGTAAAGGCGCGGGCTCTGCATCAGCTTGTCCGCGACCAGAATATTGACCATGCCCCGGCCGTCGCTGTCCGTTCTCATGAAATCTTTCAACAACAGCGCCGGCTCGCCGAAAAACTTCGTCCCGCCCTGGTTTTCCAGCACCAGAAGCTGGCGCTGGATGGTTCCGACCGTGGCCTTGGTGACGTTGCCGAACCCTTGCGCGGCCTTGCGCACCGAAGCCAGCGCATCGTCGTCGCCATTCGCCCCTTTTTTGCTGTCCGGGACGATCGCATCCAGCAGCGCCCGGAGATCTTTCATATCGATCAGCGTAAGACCGTTGTCGTCGGCAACACGGAACGCGACATTCAGGACACCTTCCTGCACATCGTTCAAATCGAGCATCCGTGCCAACAGCAGCGGGCCCATTTCTGTGACCGTGGCGCGCACCGGGTGACCCTGCTCGCCGAACACGTCCCAGAACACCGTCGAAAACTGGTCCGGCTGGAAGGTGAGGCCCATCTCGCTGGCCCGCTTGAGGATAAAATCTTTGGGCTCACCGACTTCAGAGATGCCGGAGAGGTCGCCCTTGATATCGGCCGCGAATACCGGAACGCCTGCACGTGCAAATCCCTCGGCCATCACCTGCAGCGAGACGGTTTTTCCGGTTCCGGTCGCACCGGTGACGAGGCCATGGCGATTTCCGAGCCCGAGCGTCAGCCAGGCTGGCTGTTCGCCCTTTCCAATAAAAATTTTCTCGTCGGTATCGGTCATCTTGTTATCGGACTTGGCCATTGCATCGCCTCTTCGCGCGCATCGGGGCTTTAGGTCGCCCAGCGCCATGATCATACTGCATCTTGCAAGCCGATTGAAACCGGTCAACGCCCTTTGAGGGATCGAAAATCCGGTTCATCGCAACGAGATCGACCGGCTTCGTTGCTTTCTGCCGTCGAAAGTTGGAACGAATGTCCTTGCCGCGACAATTTTTTGCGAATTTCGCAACTGCTCTTGCATTGCTGCAACACTCGCCACGCGATCGCACTTTCGAATGCGGTCATCGCTTGTAATTCGCATCGCAGAAGATCAAGATAAATTCCCAAGTTAAAGATCCGGCACGTAACCGGTCGAGGGCGGGGCAATATGGACGAATTGACAGGACGGCTGGCCGTAAAGGTCGGCATCGATGATGCTGTCGCTGAAAAAACCATCGGCATCATTCTGGGTTTCCTCCGCAGCGAGGGTCCTTCCGACAAGGTTCAGGCCTTGATCGACAAGATTCCGGGCGCGGAAGCCGCGATTGCGGCCTCAAGCAACAGCGGCGGTCTCGGCAGATTGATGGGCGGTGGTTTGATGGCGCTCGGCACCAAGCTAATGGGACTTGGCTTGGGCATGGGCGAAATTCAGAACGTTGCTCGTGAACTTTTCAAGTTCGGTCGCGACAAAATCGGAGCGGATCAAATGGGCGAGATCATCGCAGGGACGCCGGGCCTCAGCCAATTCGCTTAAAGCACCTTTTGCACATCGAGTATCATGACATATCCAATCTCCGAGATTGATGGCTTGACCGCCTTCTCCGCTTCGAAACTGAAATCACTTGGCATTCGCACCACGGAAGGGCTGCTTGAAGCCGCCCGGACCGTAAAAGGGCGCAAAGCGCTTGCCGCGAAAACCGGCATCCCCGAGCAGCAACTGCTCGAATGGGCCAATGTCTCCGACTACATGCGGATTCCCGGCATGGGCAAGGCAAAGGTCGGGCTGGTGCGCGCCGCCGGCGTCACCACGGTTCGCGAGCTTGCGCTTCGCAATCCGGCGCGCCTGGCGCAGAACATGAAAGAAGTGAATACCAAGCGCAAACTCGTCCGCGTTTTGCCTTCGGAAAAGGCAGTCGAGCAACTGATCGCGCAGGCGCGCAAGCTTCAGCCCAAGATCACCTATTAGAACGGTTTAGACTGGTTAAAAACGGCTCAGCCAGCGCGCACAGCGACGGGGCCTGCATCTTGACTCCCATGCACGGACCGCGCAAAGCGACCGCATGATCGCGACCACATCCAGACCCGCCCTAGCAGCCATCCCGGCAGATCATCCGGTGTTGCGGACACTGTTGTCCGGGCCGCATCCAGCCGTGATGGGTGTGCTGAATGTTACGCCGGATTCATTTTCCGACGGCGGACAGTTTATCGCGCCGGTGCGCGCACTAGCGCAGGCTCGGCGTATGATCGCCGAGGGTGCCGACATCATCGATATCGGCGCAGAATCCAGCCGGCCTTATGGCGCGCAACCGGTCTCGACCGACGAGGAACTGAAACGTTTGCAGCCGATATTGGCCGACGTGGTTTCCCTCGGTGTTCCCGTATCCATCGACAGCATGAAATCGGCCGTCGTCACCTGGGCGCTCGATGCAGGTGCAACCATGGCCAACGACGTCTGGGGTCTGCAGCGCGATCCCGACATGGCCGGGCTATTGGCGGCACGCAATTCGCCGGTCATCGTCATGCACAACCGCGACCGCGTCGATGCAGACATCGACATCATGCAGGATATCGCCGACTTTTTTACGCGCTCGCTCGAGACAGCGGCGAAGGCCGGTATTTCACCCGGTAACATCGTGCTCGACCCCGGCATCGGCTTTGGCAAGACCCCCGAGCAAAGCATGACGGCCATCGCCCGGCTGAATGAACTCAATGTGTTCGGCCTGCCGCTGCTGGTTGGCGCATCGCGCAAGCGCTTCATCAGCTCGGTCGTGCCGTCGGAGCCGCATCAGCGCCTTGGCGGCTCGATTGCAGCGCACCTTGTGGCGGCAAGAGGCGGCGCGCGGATCATCCGGACCCATGATGTGTCGGAAACCGTACAGGCGCTGCATGTGGCAGCGGCCATCGAGGACAGGCGATGACCGATATGATCTTTATCACCGGCGTCGTCATCCATGCCCGTCATGGCGTCATGGAACATGAGACCGAGGTCGGGCAGCGTTTCGTGATCGATCTCGAACTCTCCGCCGATCTGTCGGAATCCTCGCGCACCGACCGCCTCGCCGATACGGTGTCCTATTCCAATGTGGTCGCGACGGCGACGGCGGCCTTTAAAGATGCCAATTATAAACTGCTGGAACGCGCGGCCGGCGCCGTTGCCGACGCCATACTGGCGGCGTTTCCTCGCATCGGTGCCATCAAGGTCACCGTTCACAAGCCGCACGCCCCGATCGCCGCGATCTTCGAGGATGTCGGCGTGGTCCTGACGCGCACGCGGCAACCGCCGTCCCATGGCTGACGTCCTGATCGCGCTCGGCGGCAATGTCGGCGACGTCCGCGCGACATTTCAAAGAGCGATCGCCAATATCTGCGGCATGACGCAAGCAGCGCTGCTGGCGCGGTCGTCGGATTACGCCACGCCGCCCTGGGGCGACGAGCAGCAAGCCCGCTTCGTCAATGCCTGCATCGAAATCGAAACCAGCCTTGACCCCCACGCGCTGCTGTTCACGCTGCACAAGCTCGAAAAAAAGTTCGGCCGCGATCGCGCCAGCGAAAAGCGCTGGGGTCCGCGTACTCTCGACCTCGACCTGATCGCCTATGACGACGTTTCGATTCAAAAGCCGGAACTGACGCTGCCGCACCCGCGGCTGTTCGAACGCGCCTTCGTGCTGGTGCCGCTCGCGGAGATCGCGCCTGATCGCATCATTGCGGGACGCAGCGTTACGGCAGCGCTGGCACAGCTATCAACCCAGGGAATTGAGCGGTTACCCGACCTCGGCTGACCAAAAACCGTCGCCTCAACCCAAAAACAACCGTTTGGCTTGGCTGTCAGTACGTGGCAATTTCCAGCCAACAGCAAGAATGGCTCCCGGGAGCGACCTGCCGAATGACATCTGTAACTGACAACCTGCGGCTGGCCGCGGATTTCGCGCCGGCGACCTATGACGACTGGCGCAAGCTGGTCGACGGCGTGCTGAAGGGCGCACCGTTCGAGAAGCTGGTCGGCAGGACCTCTGACGGCTTGAAGATTGAACCGATCTATCAGCGCGCGGACGATGCCGCACCGATCGCAGGCCGCGCCGCGGCCGCGCCCTGGCAGATCATGCAGCGGATCGATCATCCGGATGCCGGAGCCGCCAACGCGCAGGCGCTGCATGATCTGGAAAACGGCGCCAACGGACTGACACTGATATTCGCGGGCGCCAATGGCGCGTACGGCTTTGGACTGGAGCCGACGGCGGAAGCGATCGAGAAGGCGCTCGACGGCGTTTTCATCGATGCCGGCATCGCCGTCGAACTTCAGATCGGTCCACAATCGCGCATGGCCGCTATACACGTCGCCGAATATGTGAAGCGCAGGGGCCTCACCCCCGCGGCCTGCGATATTCGCTTTGGCCTCGATCCGATCGGCGCATGCGCGGTCTGGGGATCCAGTCCCTATACCTGGTCTGAAATCGTGCCCGCCGTCACCGACGCGATCAACGGCCTCACTGCTGCGGGATTCAAGGGTCCGTTCGCGGTTGCCGATGGACGGGTGATCCATGACGCCGGCGGATCGGAAGTGCAGGAGTTGGCGTTCGTGCTGGCGGCCGGCGTCGCCTATCTGCGCGCGCTGGAGAGTGCCGGTGTCGCGCTCGAAGATGCCCAAAGCATGATCTATGCGCGGCTCAGCGCCGACGCCGATCAGTTCCTGACCATGGCAAAGTTCCGTGCGCTGCGTTTGCTGTGGGCGCGGATCGAGCAAAGCTGCGGCCTTGCGCCGAAGCCGCCGTTCATCGCCGCCGATACCGCCTGGCGGATGCTGACCCAGCGCGATCCCTATGTGAATATGCTGCGCGCCACCATCGCTACATTCTCCGCAGGGTTGGGTGGCGCTGACAGTATCAATGTGCTGCCGCATACGCTGGCGCTGGGGTTGCCGGATGCGTTTGCGCGGCGCGCGGCGCGCAATACGCAACTGGTGCTGCTGGAGGAAGCCAATCTCGCTAAGGTGGCCGATCCCGCGGCCGGCTCCGGCGGTATCGAAACCCTGACGCAACAGCTTTGCGAAGCGGCATGGTCACTGTTTCAGGAAATCGAGAAAGCCGGCGGTGTGTTCGCAGCCCTTGAGCAAAACCTGATCCAGCGCAAGGTCGTGGCGACGCGCAGCGTGCGCGAGGCCAATATCGCCCGGCGCAAGGAGGTGCTGACCGGTGCCAGCGAATTTCCAAACCTGCACGAGGCTCAAGTCGCGGTGCTGGATGCGAAGCCGGTTGCGCTCGCTCCCTATGGCGAGGCCAAAATCAAATTCGATGCGCTGCCGCCGATGCGGTTAGCGGCGCCGTTCGAAGCGCTGCGAAATAAGTCGGATGATATTCTGAAGAGTGCCGGCGCGCGGCCAAAGATATTTCTCGCCAATCTCGGCACGCCCGCCGATTTCACCGCGCGCGCGGGGTTTGCGAAGAGCCTCTTCGAGACCGGCGGGATCGAGGCCGTTGATACCGAGGGATTTACCGATCCGGCTGCGCTTGCCGCCGCGTTCAGGGCTTCCGGCGCGGCGCTGACATGCCTGTGTTCGTCCGACAAGATCTATGCCGGGCATGCAACCGCCGCCGCAAAGGCCCTTCAAGCCACCGGTGCAAAGCATATCTATCTGGCAGGGCGGCCCGGGGAACAGGAAGCCGTGCTCCGTGCCGCGGGCGTTCACGATTTCATTTTCGCCGGCGGCGATGCGCTGGCAACGCTGCAGGAAGCTTATCGGCTGACGGAGTGAACATGACATCGGACAGAAAGGCTATTCTAACCGGCGGCTGCCAATGCGGCGCCGTGCGGTTCGCCGTATATGCGGGGCCGGTGAAAATAGGGTTGTGTCACTGCCGGATGTGCCAGAAAGCGGTTGGTGGTGCATTCATATCGCTCGCCGACGTCAAGCGTGAGGATTTCGCATGGACACGCGGCAAACCGGCGGCTTTCCGCTCGTCGTCGATCGCCGAGCGCGATTTCTGTGCTGCCTGTGGAACGCCGCTCAGCTATCGGGCGGTCGGCGGAGACATGATTGAGCTCACCACCGGCAGCTTCGACCGGCCGGACCTCGTCGTCCCGACCTACGCCACGGGAACCGAATCCCATTTGGCTTGGGTCGGCCGGATTGCCGATCTGCCCGGCCGAAGCACGCTTGAAGTTGCCGGTGCAGAAAAGCTTAACCGCATCGTCAGCCACCAGCATCCGGACCACGATTGAGAGTGGCGACCCTCGTGGTCGCCTGTGCTATAATGGGAACCCATGAGCCGCATACCGAACTTTGCGAATATCGCATTTGAAAAGACTGCCCGCGTCGAACCCGCCGGCGGCGCCGAGCCATGGCTGACGCCCGAGGGCATCCTCGTAAAGCCTGGCTACGGCGAAGCCGACCTCGAAGGCATCGATTTCCTCGAGACCTGGCCGGGCATCGCACCCTACTTACGCGGCCCCTACCCGACCATGTACGTCAATCAGCCCTGGACCATCCGGCAATATGCCGGCTTCTCCACGGCGGAAGATTCCAACGCGTTCTATCGCCGCAATCTCGCCGCCGGGCAGAAAGGCCTCTCGGTCGCGTTCGATCTTGCGACCCATCGCGGCTACGATTCAGATCATCCGCGCGTCACCGGCGATGTCGGCATGGCCGGGGTGGCGATCGATTCGATCTACGACATGCGCACGCTGTTCTCAGGCATTCCGCTCGACCAGATGAGCGTGTCGATGACCATGAACGGCGCGGTGCTGCCGATCCTCGCGCTGTTCGTAGCGGCTGCTGAAGAACAAGGCGTGCCACCCGAAAAACTCTCGGGCACCATTCAGAACGACATTCTGAAAGAATTCATGGTGCGCAACACCTATATCTATCCGCCGGCGCCCTCGATGCGGATCATCTCCGACATCTTCGCCTATACCTCGCAAAAAATGCCGAAGTACAATTCGATTTCGATTTCCGGCTATCACATGCAAGAAGCCGGCGCGACGCAGGACCTCGAGCTTGCCTATACGCTGGCCGACGGCGTCGAGTACCTCCGCGCCGGGCTCGCGGCCGGTCTCGATGTCGACCGCTTCGCCCCGCGACTATCGTTCTTCTGGGCGATCGGCATGAACTTCTTCATGGAAGTCGCGAAGATGCGCGCGGCGCGGCTGCTATGGGCCAAGCTGTTGACCCAATTCAACCCGAAAGACCCGCGCTCGCTGTCGCTACGCACCCATTGCCAGACTTCGGGCTGGTCGCTGACTGCGCAGGATGTCTACAACAACGTGATGCGCACCACCATCGAGGCAATGGCGGCAACGCAAGGCCATACGCAATCGCTGCACACCAATGCGCTCGACGAGGCGCTGGCGCTGCCGACCGATTTTTCGGCGCGGATCGCGCGCAACACGCAATTGTTCCTGCAACAGGAAAGCGGCACCAACCGCATCATCGATCCCTGGGGCGGCTCGTATTATGTCGAGCGGCTTACCCACGATCTTGCCGCCAAGGCCTGGGGCCACATCCAGGAGGTCGAGGCGCTGGGCGGCATGGCGAAAGCGATCGAGGCCGGCGTCCCGAAACTGCGGATCGAGGAAGCCTCCGCCAAGACGCAAGCAAGAATCGACGCCGGCAAGCAGGCCGTGATCGGCGTCAACAAGTACAAACCAATAGACGAAGCGCCAATCGACGTGCTGAAGGTGGAGAATTCCACCGTGCGCCGGCTGCAGATCGACAAGCTGTCGCGGCTCCGGAAGGAGCGCAATCAGAAGGACGTCGACGAGGCGCTGGCGGCGCTGACCCGCAGCGCCGGAGAAGGTAACGGCAACCTGTTGGCGTTGGCCATCGATGCCGCGCGCGCCAAAGCCACCGTCGGCGAAATCTCCGATGCGATGGAAAAGGTGTTTGGGCGGCACCGCGCCGAAATCAAATCCATCACCGGCGTCTACAAGCGGGAGGCGTCCACCATGTCGAACCGGGTCGAAAAAGTGCAGGCGCTGATCGACGCGTTCGAGGATGCGGAAGGGCGCCGTCCGCGCATTCTCGTGGCCAAGATCGGTCAGGACGGCCACGACCGCGGCCAGAAAGTGATCGCCTCGGCCTTCGCCGATGTCGGCTTCGACGTCGATATCGGGCCCTTGTTCGCCACCGCCGACGAAGCCGCCCGGCAGGCGGTCGAGAACGACGTTCATATTCTCGGACTGTCGTCGCTCGCGGCTGCGCACCTCACCGCGGTGCCGGAACTGAAGGCCGCACTGAAGAAGCAAGGCCGCGACGATATCATGATCATCATCGGCGGCGTGGTGCCGCCACAGGATTACGACGCGCTGTACAAGGCCGGCGCCGAGGCGATCTTCCCGCCGGGCACCGTGATTGCCGACGCCGCGGAAGAGCTGATCCACAAGCTCAACGCCAGGCTTGGGCATAGCGAGGCGGCGGAGTAATTCCACCGCACCATCATATTTTCAAAGGATGTCTCTTGCGCCTCGCTGCATTCGTTACGCTCACCCGCAGGATATGTTTCGTCGGTGCAGTCGCCTGTTTCGCATCGTCCCCCTCCGCTCTCGCAGCGAACCCCAAGCCCGACTTCACATTCAAGACCAAGGTGGTCGAGATCAGCGTCACGCTCGACGACAAGATCAAGGCCGATCCCACGCTGGCAGCAGATTGCCGTGCTGAGGGAAAGAAGTGGGCCACGAAACAGCGCATCGATGCCGAAAAGATGTACAAGGAGAGCCCGGAATCCTTCAGCAATCGCGCATGGACGTTCGAGCGATCCTACTCCATACGCTCGGTAGTCAACGGACGTTATGTCAGTATCGTCAGAGACGAATATGAATATACCGGCGGCGCCCATCCCAATCGCGGGGCCGATACGATCCTGTGGGACAAGACGGTCAAAAAACGCATCAGCATCCGTCCGTTCTTCAATGAGACTGCCGACGACGGTCCGACGCTGAAGGCGTTGCGGCAAGGCATCATCAATTCATTGAAGGTCGAGAAAAAGAAACGTGGTGCCGAAGGCGCCGATCTCAATCTGATCGAGGGCATCGAGGCCAAGCTTCTCAAGATCGGTCCAGTCTCGCTGGCGCCATCGACTGAGGCCGGCAAGAGTTCGGGTCTGACGTTTCACTATGCGCCATACGCGGTTGGCTCTTATGCCGAAGGCAGCTATATCGCGTTCGTGCCGTGGGAAACGCTGAAGCCCTATTTGACACCGGAAGGCATCGCGATCTTTGGCGGCGCGCGGCCGAGCGGCGATGACGACGGCCAGCGCTGAACGGCCTTCGCACACTCGATGTCAGGCGCGGGCGCCGTCGTCCAATACCAGTCCGCACCAGCATCACCAGCTGACGCCTTGCGACTGCAGCGCAAAGCTGCCTAGAATACGCACCGTAAGAGCGCCTGATTTCACCGGCGCCGCGGGAGGAATACCATGCCCAAGATTACGCGCCGCGAATTCGCGGCTTCATCCGCCGCGGCAGCGGCTGTCGCGGGATTCGGTTTCAAGCCAGCTTTGGCGCAAGCCTATCCGGCACGACCGGTGACCGTGATCGTGCCGTGGGGCGCGGGCGGCGGCACCGACGCGACCGCGCGCATCGTTGCGGCGCTGCTCGAGAAGGAACTCGGCCAGCCGTTCAACGTAGTCAACCGCACCGGCGGCTCTGGCGTGGTCGGCCATTCGGCGATCGCGACTGCACAGCCCGACGGCTACACCATCGGCATGCTGACGGTGGAAATCTCGATGATGCACTGGCAGGGGCTCACCGAATTGGCGCCAAAGAGCTACACGCCGCTGGCGCTGATGAACGAAGACCCGCCCGGCATCCAGGTCAGCTCCGCATCGCCCTACAAGACCGTGAAGGAGCTCGCCGACGCCATCAAGGCTGCGCCTGTCGGTAAGATGAAAGCCTCAGGCACTGGCCAGGGCGGCATCTGGCATCTCGCGCTGGTCGGCTGGATGAAAGCCATGGGACTTCCCGCAAATCAGGTTGGCTGGGTGCCGTCGAACGGCGCCGCGCCGGCGATGCAGGATCTCGCGGCGGGCGGTCTCGACATGACCACTTGCTCGGTGCCGGAAGGGCGCGCAATCATCGAGGCCGGCAAGGCGCGCAGCCTGGCCATCATGGCGCCCAAGCGCAATCCCTCGTTCCCGGATGTGCCGACGCTGAAGGAAGCGATGGGCATCGACTATTCGACCGGCGCGTGGCGCGGCATTGCAGGTCCGAAGGGCCTGCCCGCTGACATCGGGACCAAGCTCACTGCGTCGCTGAAGAAGGTCTACGACTCCAAGGAGTTCAAGGATTTCATGAGCAATCGCGGCTTCGGAACGGTGTGGGGCGATGCAGCCGAATTCGCGACCTTCATGGACAAGGGCGATGCCCAGATGGGTGAGGCGATGAAGGCCGCCGGTCTCTCGAAGGCCTGATCCGTCCCGGCGGCGGGCGCGACCGTGTCCGCCGCCACGTCGGGAATGCGCGATGCGGTCGTTGCTTCCTAATTCAATTCCTCGGAGATCCGTGGAGCTCGTTCATGCGTCTTCCCGATCGCGTCACGGGATTGTTTCTCGTTGGCCTCGGCGGAGCTGCGGCCTATGGCGGCTGGCTGCTGCCGCCGGTGCCCGGCCAGCCGGTCGGCCCCAACGTATTCCCGCTGGTGATCGGGACGGGCCTCGCGCTTCGCGGCCGCGCGATAGCGTTCGGAATCGGCCACACCTTCGAAGAGGAAGAAGAGATCATTCCGATCGAGGACGGCCAAGCCAAGCCGCCGACCGGCAAGCTCTATGGACTGCGCGCCCTGCTTCCGCCGGCGCTGCTGCTGTTCTACGTGGCGGCGGCTGAGCGAGTAGGCTTCATCATCGCGGCCGCGCTAATCGTTTATGTGACGGCAACCGCGCTCGGCGCTCGGTGGAGGCTTTCGCTCCCACTCGCCGTGCTGGCGCCGATCGGCATCCATCTGATTTTCAGCAAGCTGCTGCGCGTGCCGCTTCCGGCCGGGTTGCTGCCTATGCCATGGTGATCCATGCTTAACACCCTGATTGAAGCGTTCGCCCTCATTTCGACGTGGGAAGTCATCATCGCGATGCTGGCGGCATCGATCTACGGGCTCGTTATCGGATCGCTGCCTGGCCTCTCCGCCACGATGGCGACCGCCCTGCTCGTCCCCGTCACGTTCTATCTGTCGCCGATCGCCGCGATCGCCACCATCGTGGCGGCGTCCTCGATGGCCATCTTCTCCGGCGACATCCCCGGCGCGCTGTTGCGCATCCCGGGAACGCCCGCCTCGGCGGCCTATGCGGACGAAGCCTACGCCATGACCCGCAAGGGCGAAGCCGAACTCGCGCTCGGCGCAGGTGTATGGTTCTCCGCCGTCGGCGGCATCGCGGGCACGCTCTCGCTCATGATCCTCGCGCCGCCGCTCGCCGAAATCGCGCTGTCGTTCTCGACCTTCGAATATTTCTGGCTCGCGTTCCTCGGCTTGATGTGCGCCACGCTGGTCGCGCGCTCCTCCCCCGTGAAGGCAATCGCCGGCATGTTCATCGGCCTGCTCGTTTCGTGCGTCGGCATCGAAAACCCGGGCGGCGTGCCGCGTTTCACATTTGGACTGACCGACCTCTTTGGCGGCATCGAGCCGATCCCGGCTCTGGTCGGCGTCTTTGCCGTCGCACAAGTAATGCGTGCGATGCTCACGCCAGAACCGCCGCCGATCCCCCGACGCAAGTTCGGAAGCATCATGGCGGGCCAGTGGAAGCTCACCAAAAAGTATCAGTGGCAGATGACGCGTGGAAACATCGTCGGGATCATCATCGGGGTGCTGCCGGGCGCAGGCGCCGACATGGCGGCCTGGGTTAGCTACGCGATGTCCAAGCGCTTCTCGAAGGAACCGGAGAAGTTCGGAACCGGCCACGTCGAAGGCCTGGTCGAGGCCGGAGCCAGCAACAATGCCAGCATCGCGTCGGGCTGGGTGCCGTCGTTGTTGTTCGGCATTCCGGGCGACACCATCGCGGCGATCGCAATCGGCGTGCTCTATATGAAGGGTCTCAATCCCGGCCCGACGCTGTTCACCGAAAAAGCGTCGAGCATGTACGCGATCTACCTCATGTTTATTATCGCCAACATCCTGATGATCCCGCTGGGCATCGTGATGATCCGGCTGGCGAGCTATGTGCTGCGCGCGCCGCGTTCCTCGGTGATGCCGGTAATCATGCTGTGCTGCGCGGTTGGCTCGTTCGCGATCGGCAATAACATGTTCGGTGTCGTTACCGTCGCGACGTTCGGGATCATCGGCTACGTAATGGAGGCGAACGGCTATCCGGTCGCCGCGATGGTGCTCGGTATCGTGATGGGCACCATGGTGGAGCAGGCATTCGTCACATCGCTGATCAAATCCGACGGCAGCATTCTGCCGTTC
>Ga0193743_1000479_pt1 | contig 31603 bp, 28 predicted proteins | sample L2c2metaG_FD_143038 | JGI IMG/M metagenome (GOLD analysis project Ga0193743, IMG submission 143038) | Soil microbial communities from a riparian zone of the East river system, Colorado, United States - L2c2 | ecosystem: Environmental > Terrestrial > Soil > Riparian zone | place: USA: East River...
CCGGCGACCGGATGCTCCACCCGGACGGCCTGCGCCTTGATGTCGCTGGTCGAGTCGGCGAGATAGGGGTCGAGCCGAGCCGCCCGGGCGACGAACCTGGCAAGCCGGGCGCCGATCCGGAACTTTCCGCGGGACATCTCCATTGCGACGTTGTCGGGTTCCGGATACGGCGTCGCCGCGCGGTCGATCCCCCGGTCACGGCCGACGGACGCGAGGGCAGCCGCGTGCCCGGCGTCGTTCGGCGCGAGGAAGCGGGCACCCGCACAGTCCCGTAACCGCAGCATCGCGAGAAAAAGATGGCTGGTGCCGGCGAAGGCGACGCCCCGTGCGCGGGCTTCAGCCAGGGTGCCGCCCACCATCGCCCGAGCCGCCGGCGTCCACCGCGGCCGCTGGTCCCACCGCTCGACGTCGCCCGCGCGCACCACCAGCAGCGGGCCGGTCAACCGACGAACCCGCCACTCCACCTCCCGCAACACCGCGTCAACCTCAGCCTCTAGCGAGGCCATCGACGCCGGGTCGGTCTCGCCGGGGCTGTAGCGCAGTGGCGCGTTCCCACCCGTGGCGATCTCGCGGAGCCCGTCGCGCACCGGTGCGGGGATGAACACCGGCGGCGCCGACCGCATCGCGGCGTGCGCCAACACGTCGATCGTCCCGACCAGAGTGCCCTGCCGGCGGACCGCCACCTCGTAGGCCGCCCGCAACGCGGCCCACACCGGCGCGCCGACCCCGACCCATCGACCACCTGACATGTCGCCCACGGTAGGGGGCGATCACCACCCGGAGTCAGCGGGCGAACGGCTCCAGCATGATGCTGGCCGCCTTGAGCCAGGCGTCCCTGGTCTCCGGCTGGAGTTGCTGGTATTCGATCGACGAGCCGGTCTCGAGGGCCGGGTCGTAGGGCACCACGGCCACGGCGCGGGTGCGGGTCGCGAAGTGCGCCGCGAAGTCGTCGAGCAGCGGCGACTTGCCCGGCGTCGGGCAGGACAGCAGCGTCACCGCGTTGGTCGCGAGGTCGCCCATGCCCACGTCGTAGAGCAGGTCGAGCATCCAGTCGGCGGTGAAGGCGGCGTCTTCGCGCGGCACGGTGGTGATCACGAGCTGGTCGGCCGCCTGCAGCACGGTCTGCCAGTTGGCGCTCTCCACGTTGTTGCCGGTGTCGACGCAGATCACGTCGTGGGTGCGGCGGAGCAACTCGAGGACCCGTCGGACGGTGTATTGGTCGAGTCGCTGTGCGAACCGCGGGCTCTCCTCGCCGGCCAGCACGTCGTAGGTGCCGTCGGAGGCGTGTCGCAGGTAGTCGTCGAGCGCCTCGGTCAGCGCGTAGCCGTGCTGCGCCTCGACCTCGGCCAGGTCGGCGATCAGGTGCCGGATCGTGCGGGCGTGCCGGGCGCTGCCGGCGCGCAGCCCGAGCGTGCCCCGCAACTCGTTGTCGTCCCAGGCCAGCACGCCCTGCCCGCGCACGCTGCCGACGGTCGCGGCGGCCAGCACGGTCGCGGTGGTCTTGTGCACGCCGCCCTTGGGGTTGGCGAACGCCACCACCCGCGGCCCGCCGAACTCGCGTCGCAGCACCCCGGCGGCCCGCTCGAGCTCGAGGTTGGCCGCCGCCGGCGCGCGCCACTCGAGGCCGCCCGGGTCGGGCTGGGCGACCGGCGGCTCGACCAGCCGGGGCTCGGTGCGGGCGAACCCGTTGTAGCCGCCGCCGGCGTAGCCCTCGGTGTAGTCGCCGCCGTCGAACTTGTCGCCTGTGTAGCGGTCGTCGCTGTAGCCGGCGCCCGCGCCGTAGGCGTAGTCGGGCTCGGTCTCGCCGCCGTAGTAGGCGCCGGAGCGGTAGGCGGCGGGCTCGTAGGGCTCGGGGGCCGATGGTGGTGCGGGCGGGAAGCTCTCCGGCACCGGTGGCGGGAAGGTCTCCTGCGCGGGCGGGTAGCGCCGCTCGGGCGGGTAGGCAACCGGCGCGACCGCGCGGCCCTGGAACCCGTTGACCGGCGCGATCGGCTGCTCCTGACGCTCCACCGGCGCCCGCGGCGCGGCAACTCTGGCTTCCCGGACTTCATGGTTTTCGCCGGTGCGACCCCCGAGCAGCGCGCGGTCGAGGAGTGCTCGCCACCGTGGGGCCGGCTCAGCCGGTCGCCCCAATCCGGTTTCGGTGCCCTCCACGCCTCGCCCTCCCGACGCGTACTCCCGCTCGACAGATCCGGCTACGACGCAACCCTATGCGGCCCACACCAGCACGCATATCCCCACTGTGCACATGGCACACCGTCAGACTGGTCCAACGTGCCGGACCGGTCACCGGATGTGGGCCACCCCACGATTACCCCGGCTCCGGTGAACCGGTCGGCGCGGCCTCGGTCGGCGCCGCGGTCGGCGGCTCGCCGGTCGGACCGACGGGGTCGGGCGTCGGCGGCTCGGGTGGTGCCGCCGACGGTGGCGGCGCGGCTGGCTGCCCGGTCGGCGTGGGATCGACGGCGGCCGGGTTGGACGCCGGGTGCGGCTCCGGCAGCGGCGGCAGGAACACCGCGCGGTCCAGGGCGCGGACCTCTGGCGCCGGGTCGACCGCGCGCACGCCGGGGCGGGCGGCCAGCCGCTTCAGATCGGGGGCCGCCGCGCGCAGGACCGCCGCGTAGACACATGAGCAATGCGTACGGTATGCCGTCGCCTCGGCGATCGCCACTTGCGCCGCGGTCTCGTACACGGGACGCAGTCGTGCTTCGTCCTTGGTGCCGGTGACATCGGCGGCGCGCTCCTGGTAGTCGTGCGCCTCGCGCTCCTTGCGCTCGGCGAACAGCAGCATGCCGGCGACCACGTCGTCGGGCACCTTGTGCACGGGCATCCGGGCGATCTGGGTCTGCATGCCGGGCAGCGGCACCCGGGTGAACACCTCGGCGACCGGCGCTCCGTCGACCACCGTGGGCAGCCGGTCTGGAGCGATGTAGGCGGAGAACATCACCAGGGCGTACGGCGGCCCGTCGCCGGACGCCGCGGCGGAGAGCGCGTCGAGTTCGCGGCGGGACTCGGCCAGGTAGGTGGGCACCGACTCGCCGTCGGGGACACCGACCCGGACCACCTCGGTGTCGGGCGGCGTGTCCCGCGGGCGTTCCGCGACCCAGACCGCCGTCACCAACACCGCGGTGACCGAGGCCAGCGCGACCGCGGTGACCAGGCCGGTGTGGCCGGTGGGCCGGCGCAGGCGGTCGAGCAGGCGACCCAGCGGCGGCACGACGGCTTCGTCGAGGCGGCGGAGCAGGTCGTCGACGCGCACGATCCCTCCCCACCACCGGTCGCGGTTCAGTCGCGCAGGACGTCCAGCGCGCGCTGCAGGTCGTCAGGGTAGCCGCTCTCGAAGAGCACCTCGTCGCCCGTGCCAGGATGGACGAACGACAGCGCGCGGGCGTGCAGCCATTGCCGGGCCAGCCCGATGCGGGCGGACAGCGTGGGGTCGGCACCGTAGGTCAGGTCGCCCACGCAGGGATGGCGCAAAGCCGAGAAATGCACGCGAATCTGGTGGGTACGCCCGGTCTCCAGCCGCACGTCGACCAGGCTCGCGGCCGGGAACGCCTCGACGGTGTCGTAGTGGGTGACGCTCGGCTTGCCGCCGGAGACCACCGCCCACCGGTAGTCGTGGTGCGGGTGCCGGTCAATCGGCGCGTCGATGGTCCCGCGCAGGGGATCGAGGTGGCCCTGCACGACGGCGCTGTAGCGCTTGTCGACCTCGCGCACCTTGAACGCCCGCTTCAGTCCGGTGTAGGCCCGCTCGCTCTTGGCCACCACCATCAGCCCACTGGTGCCGACGTCGAGCCGGTGCACGACACCCTGCCGCTCGGCGCCGCCGCTGGTGGAGATCCGGTGCCCGATCGCGGCCAGGCCGGCGACCACGGTCGGCCCGGTCCAGCCCGGGCTCGGGTGTGCGGCGACGCCGACCGGCTTGTTGACCACCACGATGTCGTCGTCGGCGTAGACGACGAGCAGCCCCGGAACCGCCTGCGGGACGACCGCGTCGGTCGCGGCCTGCGGTTCGGGCAGTCGCACCTCGAGCCAGGCGCCGGCGGCGACCTTGTCGGACTTGGGCCGCGGCGTGCCGTCGACGACCGCGTCACCGGCCTCGACGATCGCGGCGGCGGCCGTGCGGGACAGCCCGAACAGCCGGGAGATCGCCTGGTCGAGGCGCATGCCGTCGAGCCCGTCCGGGACGGGCAGCGCGCGGGAGGTCACTTGTCGCCCGAGTCGGCGCCGTCGCGGACCTTGGCCTTACGCAGCGGGACCCGCGAGCCGACTCGGGGCCGGCCGGTGAACTCCAGGATGATCGCCAGCACGACGCCGCAGGTCAGCGCGCTGTCGGCGATGTTGAAGACGGCGAACTTCTCGCCGTAGGGCGCGAACAGGCTGATCATGTCGACGACGTGCCCCTGGAACGGGCCGGGCGCGCGGAACAGCCGGTCGGTGAAGTTGCCCAGCGCGCCGCCCAGGACCAGGCCGAGGGCTATCGCCCAGGGCAGCGACCGCAGCTTGAACACCATCCAGACGATCCAGCCGACCACCGCGATGGTGACCAGCGGGAACACCCAGGTGTGGCCGCTGGCCAGGCTGAACGCGGCGCCGCCGTTGCGGATCAGGCTGAGGTAGACCGCGCCGCCGAGGATCCGGACGGGGCCGCGGCCGGTGAGCTCCTCGAGGGCGAAGTGCTTGGTGAGCTGGTCGAGCAGGATGATGAAGGCGCCGACGCCGACCAGGATCCAGACCGCCGCGGCGCGGGCGCGCTTGGGCGGCGCCGGGGTCTGGTCCGCAGGCGTGGTCGCGGTCATCTGTCCCTCTTCGGCGGCGTTCAGCTCGGCCTGCTTCCTCGTCGGCTGGGTTCGCCGGGTGCCAGCTAAGGCAGTGCCCGGTCGGGCCGTGCTGCTCCGATGTCGAAGCGATACGGCCCGGCCGGGCAACTCTACGCGAACGCCGGCGCGCCGCGGCTACCGGCGCTCCTCCAACTGCTTGCAGGTCACGCACAGGGTCGCCGAGGGGAACGCCGCCAGCCGCTCCACCGGGATCGGGTTGCCGCACCGCTCGCACCAGCCATAGCCACCCTCGTCCAGGCGTTCCAGCGCCCGCTCGACCTGGCTGATCCGGTCGAGGATGCTGTTGGCGAGGGTGATCTCCTGCTCGCGCTCGAAGGTCTTGGTGCCGGTGTCGGCCTGGTCGTCGCCCGCCGAGTCGGTGAACCGGTCGCGCTGCAAGACGGTGATCTCGGTCAGCGTCTGGCTGTGCTCGATCGTCAGTTCGTCCCGCCGTGACGAGAGAGCCGCACGGATCTTCTCCGTCTCCGCGGCGGACCGGGTGCCCTTCGGCGCCTTCCTGCTGGCGGCGGTCTTCGTGTCGGCTGGCTTCACCATGGCTTCTCCCTCAGCCGCGGCCCCCGCGGCGGTTTGTGCTGCCGCCGCGGAGGAGGAACGCTTCCTCCGCGACGCGACCTGGTCGGCAGACCCGGTCTGGATCGAGGTGTCGGCTCCGGCTGGCGCGCTCGGCGCGCCCACCTCCGACCTGGTGGCGCGGGTCGACGACCCTGCCTTCGAAACACCGGCGGCCGGCCTTCGGCCAGTGCCGCGTCCCGATGCCGGCGCCACCGTTGGCGCGGCCTTCTTCCGTGCCGTCGACCGCGCGGAGCCCGGATCGGCCTCCGCGGCCCGCCGGCCACCCTTCTTGGCGACCGCGTCCGCACGCGTCGCCTCAGTCCCGGCTACGGGACTGCCAGCCTTCTCCCTCGGCGCCTTCCGCGCGGGCGTCTTCTTCGCCGCCCTCTTGGCACCCTTGGCCGGCGCAGCCTTCTTCGCAGCTGCGGCCTTGCCCGGCGCACCCTTCGCAGGCACGGCCTTCGCCGTGCTCTTGGCAGACGCGGCCTTGGTCGCGCTCTTCGCAGGCGCAGCCTTGGTCGCCTTCGTTGCGCTCTTCGCAGGCGCAGCCTTCGTTGCGCTCTTCGCGGGCGCAGCCTTCGTTGCGCTCTTCGCGGGCGCAGCCTCGCCCGCAGCCGTCGCGGGCGCAGCCTTCGCCGCACTCTTCGCAGGCGCAGCCTTGGTCGCGCTCTTCGCGGATGTGGTTCGGGACGGGCTGGTCTTCTTGGCCGAGGCCTTGTTCGCGGGCGTCGCCTTCGCAGCAGCGGACCGCTCCTCCGCGGGCGCGCCGGCCTTGGCGGCGGTCTTCCGCGCGGCCGCCTTGCGGCCGTTCGAGGCGGGGGCGGCGCCCACCGCAGGCTCTGTCTCCGGCGGACTGGCCTTCTTGGCTGCGCTTCGCTTCGCCGGGCTCGCCTTCTTGGCAGCGTCGGTCTTCGCCGTCGAGACCGCCTTACGACGCGATCCGGCCTGCGCCGCGACAGCCGCCTTGCGACGACCCGATCCGGCCTGCGCCGCGATCACGGTCTTGCGGCCGGATCCGGACCGCCGGGCCGAACTGGGCTCGGGATCGATCCGCGCCGTGGCGACCGCCTTCGCCGCGGTTGCGGTCGAAGCCGAACCCCGGACGGCGGAGCCGGCCGCGGGCGCCGCCCGCCCGGCACCCACCTCGCCGGCCGCGCCGTCGGCGACCCGGCCCGGTCGGGCCGACTCGGTCGGTGCCGCCGCGGCGGACCTGTTTCTCCGCTCGCTTGCGCCGACCGGCCCGGTCGCGCGCGCCGGATTCCCGGCGGGACCGGTGCGGTTCGATCCGGAGGGCTTGCGGTTGGACGTGGTTGCGGTCTTCTGGACGGGACCGGCGACACGCCCGGCGCGGCCTGTTTCGGCGCGGCGGCGGGTGCGGTCACGGGTCGGGTCGGGGTTGGGCCCGGCGGCGCGCGTGCCCGGCGCGCCGGCTGCGGCCGGTGCTTTCCGGGTCATGCTCGCGCGGTCGGCCATCACGTTCCCCCACGTGCAAAACGGGCGCGCAGCGGGCCGCCGCGCACTCCGGAGGTTGGCAAGAATACGGAACGTGAAGACGTCCGACAACATGCCGCACCGATTCCGCCCGTTCCGCCACTGATTGGCCGTTAATCGGGGCAAAAGGAACCTTAACCGATGGTTAGCTCCTTTCCTCCCCGTACTCGGCAAACCAGCGGGCCAATCGTCCGCGGCGGCTCACCGCGCGCAGGCGGCGCTCCGCCGCGTCGCGGACCGCCGCGGTCGCCACGATCAACAGGCTGTCGCCGACCTTGAGGCGGAAGTCGGGGCCCGGCACGAAGCCCGTGCCGTCGCGGAGCACCAACGTCACCGCCGCACCCACCGGCAGGCGCAACTCGTCGAGGTGCACGCCGGCCAGCATCGAGCCGGGCGGCACCTCCAACTGGAGCAGGTCGGCGCCCATCCGTTCCAGCGGCGCGGTCTCGACCGACAGCTCCGCGGCCTCCCCCGGCGCCATCACCCGCAGCGCCCGGGCGACCGGCGCGATCGTCGTCGCCTGCAGCGCGGTAAAGATCAACACGAGTACGAAGACCACGTCGAACAGGCGGGCCGCGCCCGGGTAGTTGGCCGACAGCGGGATGGTCGCGAGCACGACCGGCACCGCGCCGCGCAGGCCGGCCCAGGCCAGGAACGCCTGCGCGCGCAGCGGGACGCCGAACGGGATCGCCGAGACGAGCACCGACAGCGGCCGCGCGAAGAAGACCAGCGCGACGCCGACCACCACCGCGGGGATCAGCACGTCGTCGAGGCGGGCCGGCGACGCGAGCAGGCCGAGCAGCACGAACAGGCCGATCTGCGCGATCCAGGCCAGGCCATCGGCGAAACCGAGGATGGCCTGCCGGTGCGGCAGCCGCGCGTTGCCGAGCACCACGCCGGCGACGTAGACGGCCAGGAAGCCGGAGGCGTGCGCGACCGCGCCGGCCGCGTAGGCCAGCACGGTCAGCCCGATCACCGCGATCGGGTAGAGGCCCGACGACGGCAGGGCCGCGCGGCGCAACACCCAACGCCCGCCGAGGCCGACCACGAAGCCGATCGCCGCGCCGGCCACCAGCTCGTAGATGATCACGAGGACTTCCCACCACCACGGGTGCAGGAACGGCCCGACGGTGGAGAGCAGCACGACCACCAGCACGACCGGCGCGTCGTTGATGCCGGACTCGGCCTCGACGGTCGCCACCAGGCGCGCCGGCAGGCGCAGCTTGCGCAGCGTCGCGAACACGGCCGCGGCGTCGGTCGACGCGACCACCGCGCCGTAGAGCAGGGACAACTGCCAACCCAGACCGAGCAGCAGGTGTACGGCTAGCCCGACCACCGCGATGCTCACCGCGACGCCGACCGTGGCGAGGGTGAGCGAGACCCCGAGCACCGGGCGCAGCGTCGACCAGCGCGCGGTCAGGCCGCCCTCCGCGATGATCACGATCAGGGCGGCGAAGCCGAGGGTCCGGGTCAGCGACACGTCTTCGAACTGGATGCCCAGCCCGGACTCGCCGATCAGCAGGCCGAGCCCCAGGTAGACCAGGAGGCTGGGCAGGCCGAGCCGGGTCGACAGCCGCACCGCGGCCACCGCCACGAGCAGCACCCCCGCCCCGAGGAGCAGGGCGAGGTTCAGATCGTCGGTCACGTCTGCGTCTGACGGAGCAGCGCCACACGGCCGAGCGCGGTGTCACCCGGCGCACCGTCCGGGAGTTCGACGGTGAAGAGCTTGTCGCGGCTGGCCGCGCCGGTCTTGAGGGACACCGCGCGGGCGCGTAGGCCGAGCGCCTCGGCCACCGCTCTGCGCGCCGCCTCGGTCGCCTGGCCGTCGACCGCGCGCGCGGTCACCGCGACGACCAGGGCCGGCCCATGTGGACCGTCGTGGCGTCCCCCGACCCGGGCACGCGAAGCCCCGGGCTTCACCCGGACGGCTACCACGACAGACCTGCTGACCATGCCTCATTGTGCCAAGAAGGGCACCCGCCAGGCGGGTGCCCTTCTCAGCTGCTTCGCGTCAGACCCGGCGCGCTCCTGCGAGCAGAGCGCTGTCGGGCTCGCAGAGGCTGCACGGCGTGAAGCCGAGATCTGCCGCCTCGCTGACCGGCAGCGGCTCGCTCTCGCGGCCGAGCAAGTGCACGCAACCCGAGATGTGGTATCGCGGGCGTCCGTCGATCACCAGGACCGGCGCGGACATCCGCGCCACCCGGGCCGCGTCCGCGGCCGAGACGAACTGGGCCGCCGGCTCGTCCGCCGGATCCTCGTCGTCATCGTCATCGTCATCGAACCTGCTGCTGGCCGGGCCAGCCCGGTGACGCAGGCTCGGCACGGAGGTCGGCGAAACCCCGGTCGTATTGACCGGTCGGGTCGTCGACAAGGCCCCCCGGCTCGTCGACGGTCGATGTCGCCGCTCTGCGCCGACCGTATTCAGTGCCCTCGCCCGACCGGTAGGTGCCCTGGTTGGGCACGCTCGGCGGAGCGACGGGGTCAGCGACCGCGACAGACGTCTCGTCTGCCCCCCATGCGGTCGCCCGCCGGCGGCCGGGCTCGTTGCCCCGGACCGTCGAGCGGTGGTGGAACACTCTCGCGTCATCCTCGTCGCCGGCACGCGGAAAGCTCTCGTCATCGGTGTAGCTGGTCTGGGCGCGTGCGGCGGCGGCCTGGCGGGCGCCGACGACGAGCGCGACGGCGGCGAGCAGACTCGCCGCGATCGACAGAACCAACAACACGCTCGAACCACCTGCGAGTCCGAGCACGAGCAGCGTGACAGCACCGAGGATGAGCACCAAACTTGCAACGATCACGGCTCACCCCCGCCGCTTTCTGGATAGATGTCGTGGGTCCGTGCCCCCAGGGAACCCGGGGACGCCGGAGACACACGGCACCGTCCGGGGGACGCATGCCCGCCCCCGGTTGGGCTTACGGAACCGTCGTCGGTTCGAAGAGCCCTAGCGGCCGGCTTCGAGGGAGCCGGAGCGTCCCGCGCCGCCGTAGGAGCCCGCGAGACCGGCGGTGGCCAGACCAGGTGCGCCGGACGCCACAGACCGATTGCCGTCGGTCCGGGTCATCTCGGCCTCGAGCCCCTGCCCACGACCATCGAGGTCGCGAAGCTGGCTCTCCAGGTAGGCCTTGAGCCGGGTGCGGTACTCCCGTTCGAACTGCTTGAGCTCTTCGATGTGCTTCTGCAGGGAGGTGCGCTTGGCGTCGAGACCGCCCATGGCCTCTTGGTGCCGCTGCCGCGCGTCACGCTCGAGCGCGTCGGCCTTGGCCCGCGCCTCGCGAGTGACCTCTTCGGCCTTGGTGCGCGCGTCGGAGAGCAGCTTGTCGGCCTCGCGCCGGGCGTCGGACACGTGGTCGTCTGCCGTGCGCTGGGCCATCATCAGGACCCGGAGGGCCTGCTGCTCGCCATCGCCACCCACAACCGGGGCGCCCTGGGCGCGCATCTGCTCCAGCTCGCCCTGCATGGCGCGGGCGGCCTGCTCAGCGGCGGCCTTGTCACGCTGGATCCGGTCGAGCTGGGCCTTGAGGTCGTTGAGCTCCGCCGCCAGTCGCGGGTCGGCACCCGGGCCGGCTGGTGCGCCGCCTCGGGGTCCGCCACGCTCGACTTGGGCGCGCAGCTCGTTGTTCTCCTCGATCAGCCGGGCGAGCTCGCGCTCGACCTCATCGAGGAATGCGTCGACCTCCTCCTCGTCGTACCCCCGTTTGCCGATCGGGGGTTTCTTGAAGGCGACGTTATGCACGTCGGCCGGGGTAAGCGGCATCGAAACTCCTCGGGTCAGTTGCGGCCGCGTAGCTCCTGGTCAGACACGGTGTCAGATCCAGCGCTCCACCACGAACGTCATCAGCACGAACAGAATAACCAAGAGCACAAGGGAAGCGAGGTCGATGCTCAGGTTACCGATCCGCAGTGGTGGGATCACACGCCTCAACGCCTTGAGGGGCGGATCGGTGACGCTCCACACCACTTCGAGTCCGGCGGCCGCACCTCGACTTGGTTGCCAACGACGGCCGTATTGGAGCACCGCGCTCATTACGAATCGTGCGAGCAGAGTGATCAGGAAGAAGTACAACAGCAGGTAGAGAACCTGGAACACAATCGAGATCACGGCTCGCAGGACCCTCCGTCTAGCCGACTCTGCCCTGCTCAAGGGCTATGGCAGGGTGAAGAAACCGCCTTCAGCGATCTTCGCCTTGTCCTCGGCTGTGACCTGGACGTTGGCCGGTGAAAGCAGGAACACCCGGTTGGTGACGCGCTCGATGGTACCCCTCAAACCGAACGCCAGCCCCGCCGCAAAATCCACCAGACGGCGGGCATCCGACTCATCCATTTCGGTGAGGTTGATGATCACCGGAACGCCGTCCCGGAAATGCTCGCCGATGGTGCGGGCCTCGCGGTAGGTGGTCGGGTGCAACGTCGTGATCTGGTAACGCTGGTCGTCGTCGGCGACTACAGCCCGTTCACGCAACTGCACCTGGGGTGCCAGGGCGAGGTTGTCGCGGGTGGGGTAACTCACCGGCGCCGCGCTCTCCGGAGCCGGCGACCGGGTGATCGAACGCACGCTGGACCGCTCGAGCGCGCGCTCGGCGCGGGACTCGCGGGTCTCGCGCGTCTCGGCCAGCTCCGCCTCGGCCGCCTCCAGGCGGCTCGGCGTGCGGTCGCTGTGCCGGTTCGACCGCGCCCGCGGCACCGCCGGCACGTCGTCGGCCTCTTCCTCGTCGTCGGCGAACTCGTCGGCGTACCGGTTGGACCGGTAGCGTGATTCGCGGTAGCCGGCACCACCGGACCGGCTCCCGCCGGACCGGCCCTCGTAGCCGTCGTCATAGCCCCGGTCGTCGTCTTCCTCTTCGACCAACCCGAGCCAGACGCCCGCCTTTCGCAACGCTCCCATGAACCGCGCCCCTCCGTCCGCCGTGTGGCACGCGCCCCCCTGCTCGAGCCACTGTCACGCGCGTGGACTCCGCCTATGCATCGGCACCAGGCCGACCCTCCTGCGCCGTCATCCTCCCGGTTGACGGCACGCCCCCCGGCGCTGCGAAGGTCAGCTTGGAAACAACACCGATGTAGTTTGGTGTCCGCCGCCAGGCTACCCCAGCCAGTGACGCTTACCGAGCAACGCGCTACCGATCCGCACATGTGTCGCGCCGTATGAAACGGCGCTTTCCAGGTCATCGGACATTCCCGCCGACAGGACCGTGGCTGTCGGATGATCGACTTGGAACGCGGCCGCGATTTCGGCCAGCCGGGCGAACGCTTTCTCGGGCGGCACACCCAGCGGCGCGACCGCCATCAGGCCCGCCAGACGCAGCGCGCCGGCGTCGGCAACGGCCGCCGCGGTCGGGTCGAGCCCCCGGTCCGGGTCGGCGTCGCCGGGCAACGCCCCGCCCCGCTGGGCATCGGCGTCGAGGCTCACCTGGAGCAGCACGTCGACGATGCGGCCGTGCCCGGCGGCGGCCCGGTCGAGCGCCGTCGCCAGCCGGACGCTGTCGACGGACTGCACCACGTCGGCGTACCCGCTGACCGATTTGACCTTGTTGCGCTGGAGTTGGCCGACGAAGTGCCACCGGACCCTGTCGCCGATCTCGGCGGCCTTGGGCGCCGCCTCCTGGTCGCGGTTCTCGCCGACGTCGGTGACGCCGAGGTCGGCGAGCAACGCGACGTCGCTGACCGGGTAGGTCTTGGTGACCGCGACCAGGGTGACCTCGTCGGTGCGCCCAGCGGCCGAGCGGGCGGCGTCGATCCGGGCGCGCACCCGCGCCAGGTTGGCCGCCAGCTCGGCGCGCCGGGTGTCGTCAGCAGCACTCACCCGGACAGGCTATTAGGCCGCATTCCGGAGGCGCCGCCAGCGCACCATCTAAGAGCCGTTCTTGAGAAAGTCGGGCACATCGACATCGTCGAAGAGCACCCGGCGGGCCGGCTGGGCCGGGGTCACCGGCGACGGCGCGGTCTCGGTGACCGTGCTGGTCACCACCGGCTGCGGCTGGCTGGTCTTGCGCACCTGCTCAGCCGGCTTGTAGGCGGGCGTGCCGCCGTCGAAGCCCGCCGCGATGACGGTGACGCGCACCTCGTCGCCGAGCGCGTCGTCGATGACCGCGCCGAAGATGATGTTGGCGTCCGGGTGGGCCGCGTCGGTGACCAGCTGGGCCGCGTCGTTGATCTCGAACAGACCGAGGTCGGAGCCGCCGGCGATGGAGAGCAGCACGCCGCGCGCGCCGTCCATGCTCTGCTCCAGCAGCGGGCTGGAGATGGCGGCCTCGGCGGCCTCGACGGCGCGGTTGTCGCCGCGGGCGCTGCCGATGCCCATCAGCGCGCTGCCGGCGCCGGTCATGACGCTCTTCACGTCGGCGAAGTCGAGGTTGATCAGGCCCGGCGTGGTGATCAGGTCGGTGATCCCCTGGACACCGGAGAGCAGCACCTGGTCGGCCTGGCGGAACGCGTCCATCATGCTGATGCCGCGGTCGCCGAGCGCCAGCAGCCGGTCGTTGGGAATCACGATCAGCGTGTCGCACTGGTTGCGCAGCTCGTCGATGCCGGTCTCGGCCTGCACCTGGCGGCGCTTGCCCTCGAAGGAGAACGGCCGGGTCACGACGCCGATGGTCAGCGCGCCGAGCTTGCGGGCGATGTTGGCCACCACCGGCGCACCGCCGGTGCCGGTGCCGCCGCCCTCGCCGCAGGTCACGAAGACCATGTCGGCGCCCTTGAGCACCTCTTCGATCTCGTCGCGGTGGTCTTCGGCCGCGCTCTTGCCGACGTCGGGGTTGGCGCCGGCGCCCAGGCCCCGGGTCAGCTCGCGGCCGACGTCGAGCTTGACGTCTGCGTCGCTCATCAGCAGCGCCTGAGCGTCGGTGTTGATGGCGATGAACTCGACGCCCTTGAGGCCGACCTCGATCATCCGGTTGACGGCGTTGACGCCACCGCCACCGATGCCGACGACCTTGATGACCGCCAGGTAGTTGTGCGGAGGTGTCATCGGGGTTGCCTTCCCTTCCCGTGTGCGGCCGGACGCGGCATGCCGCCGCTACGCGAAAGGCAAGGGAGGAAACCCTCACCCTCTACTAGAGGCTTAGAGTTATGTCAACTGCTCGGCCTCTGGGGCAACGTAAGCGGGACACGACCGTGATCCAAGGACCAGCTACGGCGTGTCGCCACGCGGTATTTCTTCAGCGGATCGTGACGACCTCGGGATCGCTGACGTCAATCGTCTTTCCGTCCCGTTGCAGCAACGCCGTGGTCACCGTCGCCTTGTCGGCGTTGCGGCTCGCGTCGCCCCAGACCACCGTGCGTCCACCGGACAGCCGGAGGCTGATCTGCGCCGGCCCGGCCACGCTGACGTCGACCAACTGACGGCGTACGCCCGACGAGAGCGCCGCGATCACGGCCACCGCACCACTGGCCGCGTCGCTGTTGCCGCGCGGGTCGGCGAGCCGCACCAGCGGCAGGTGGGCCGGCCGGCGGTTGAGGTCCTGGAACACCACGCCGAAGCGGTCGACCACCAGGAACCGCTTGCCCTGCGGCACCACCGCCTCGGCCGTGCGCTCGAGCACCACGATGGTCAGCCCGTCGGGCCAGTTCCGGGTGACGGTGGCCTTCTCCACGGCCGGCAGCGTGCCGACCCGCGCGGCGACCGCGTCGAGGTCGAGGCGGGGCAGCGGCGCGCCGGTGCGGACGGCCGCCGCGGCGCGCACCTCGTCGGCGGTGACCAGCGAGGTGCCGTCGACCGCGATCGCGCGGACACCGAGCAGGCTGGAGCCGAAGATCGCCCAGGCCAGCAGGCCGAGCACGGCGAGGCTGGCCGCGCCCACCAACCAGGGCAGCGCCGCGCGCACCCGCCGGCGTCGGGCCCGCCGCATGAACCGGCGCACCGACGACGGCATCGCGTCGCTGCCGGCCCGGACCAGGGTCCAGCGGCGCCGCTCGGGCGCGCCGCCGCCGGGCCGGACGGTCATCAGCCGGCGACCGGCGACACCGAACCCGCGGCCGCGCCACCCACGGCCCGGTCGGCCGCCGTCAGCGCGGCGAGCAGCTCGTCACCGAGCAGTGAGCTGGGCGGTGCGCCCATCGTCACCACCAGGTCGCCGGGGTGCGCCCGGCGGAGCACCTCGGCCGGCACCGCGTCCCAGTCGGGCACGAACACCTTGTGTGCGGCGGTCAGGTCGATCGCCGCGGTCAGCGCGACGCCGCCCTCCCCCGGGCCGCGGGTCTCGCCCGGGCCGAAGACCTCCAGGATGATCGCCTCGTCGGCCAGTGCGAGGGCCGTGGCGAGCTCGGCCTCCATGTCGCGGGTGCGGTAGACCCGGTAGGGCTGGAAGACCACCACGAGGCGGCCACCGGACGCGACCTCGCGCAGCGTCTCCAGCGCCGCGGTGACCGACACCGGGTGGTAGGCGTATTCGTCGTAGACGACGACGCCGTTGGCGACGCCCTTGCGCTCGAACCGGCGGCGTACGCCAGGGAAAACGGCCAGCGCCTCCACCGTGACCGGCAACGGCACGCCCAGCTCGACCGCGGCGAGCACGGCGGCCGCGCTGTTGAGCCCGAAGTGCCCGCCGGGCACCGGCAGCCGGACCTCGCCGACCGACTCGCCGTGCAGGGCGGCCTGGTAGCGGACGCCGAGTACCGACGAGGAGATGTCGGACAGCCGCAGGTCGGCGTCGTCGGCGGTGCCGTAGGTGAGCACCTTGCGCCCCTCGGCGCGCAGCGTCTCGGCCAGCCGGCGGGTGCCGTCGTTGTCGGCGCAGAGGACCAAGAAGCCGGCCGGGTCGGTCAGCCGGGCGTATTCCAGGAACGCGGCCTCTAGGCCGGCCAGGTCGCCGTAGGTGTTGAGGTGGTCGGCGTCGATGTTGGTGATGATCGAGACGTAGGGCCGGTAGAGCAGGAACGACCGGTCGCTCTCGTCGGCCTCGGCCACGAACAGGTCGCCACTGCCGTGGTGGGCGTTGGAGCCGACCTCGGAGATCTCGCCGCCGATCACGAACGACGGGTCGAACCCGGCGTGCTGGAGGATCAGCGTGATCATCGAGGTGGTAGTGGTCTTGCCGTGGGTGCCGGCCACCGCGACGGTGCGCCGGCCGGTCATCGCCGCCGCCAGCGCCTCGGAGCGGTGCATGATCCGCAGCCCGCGCCGGCGCGCCTCCTCGAGCTCGAGGTGGTCCTGCGGGATGGCGGTCGAGTAAACCACCGTGTCGACGTCGTCGAGGTTTTCCGGCACGTGCCGCATGTGGATGGTGCCGCCCAGGGCCCGCAGCCCGGCCAACGCCGGCCAATCCCGCAGCTCGCTGCCGGACGTCGGGATGCCCCGGGTCAGCAGCAGGCGGGCCAGGCCGCTCATGCCGACCCCGCCCACGCCGATCAGGTGCACCCTGCCCAGGTCTTCCGCGGCCAGGATGCCGGCCGGGGTGAAGTCCGCGATGTTGAGCCCTGCCACCGTGCCTCGCTCTCGTCAGTCACTCTCAGCCGTGCGTCGCCGCTTCGTAAACGAAGTCGAGCAGTGCCTCGTCACCGTCGCGCCGGCCGTAGCCCGCCGCGGCGTGGCCCATCGTGGCCAACCGCTGCCGGTCGTGCAGCAGCGGGACGACGGTGCGCTCGACCCACGCCGGGGTCATCTCGCCGTCTTCGACCAGCAGCCCGCCGCCCGCGTCGACCACCGGCTGAGCGTTGCGGCTCTGCTCCTGGTTGCTGTAGGGGTAGGGCACGTAGATCGTCGGCAGGCCGATCGCGCACACCTCGGCGACGGTCATCGCGCCGCCCCGGCTCAGCATCAGGTCGGCGGCCGCGTACCCGAGCTCCATCTCGCTCAGGTAGGGCACGGTCACGTAGGGCACCGGCAGGTCGTTGGGCACCGAGACCGGCTCGTTGCGCGCGCCGATCACGTGCAGCACCTGGACGCCGGCCCGGGACAGCTCCTTGGCGGCGCCGGCGACGGCGAGGTTGATCGAGCGGGCGCCCTGCGAGCCGCCGGAGACGAACAGCACCGGCAGGTCGGGCCGCAGGCCGAAGCGGGCCCGGGCGGCGGCCGAGGCGGCCCGCCGGTCGAGGTGGGCGATCGAGGTGCGCAGCGGCACGCCGACCACCCGGGCGTCGCGCAGCGAATCGGCCTGCTTCGGCTGGTGCGGGAAGCCGACCGCGACGTGCTTGGTGAACCGCATGCCCAGCCGGTTGGCGACCCCCGGCGGCACGTTGACCTCGTGGATCACGATCGGCAACTCGCGGCGCCACGCGGCCAGATAGCCGGGCACCGAGACATAGCCGCCGAAGCCGACCACCACGTCGGCGCGGACCTCGTCGAGCACCTTGCCGGCCGCGCGGGAGGAGCTCAACATCCGGTCGGGAGTGCGCAACAAGGCCATGTTGATCGACCGGGGTAGCTGGAACGCCGGGATCTGCCGCAGGTCGTAGCCGTGCGGCGGGATGAGCTCGTTTTCCAGGCCCTTGGGCGTGCCGAGGCAGGTGATCCGGACCGATGGATCGTGCCGCCGGAGACAGTCGGCGAAGGCGAGCAACGGATAGATGTGGCCACCCGTTCCTCCACCAGCCAGCACGACCGACCGCAGCGGACCCATCACCGTCTCCTCTCGCTACCCACGCCGGCGCGTTCCCGCGCGGCACGCCCGGCGGCGGGCACCGCCGGACGGCTCGCCGCCGGTGCCGCAGGCATCGGAGGCAGCGGGGCCCAGAGTAGCCGGACCCACCGCGCCGGCGGGCGGGCATGGAGGGCACGGGCCGCATCGGGTTCGGCGCGGGCGAACGACGCCAGGATGCCGACCCCGGCCAAGTTCGCCACCAGCGCGCTGCCGCCGTCGGAGATGAACGGCAGCGGCACGCCGGTGATCGGGATCAGGCCGACCACGCCGCCGATGTTGATCAGCGCCTGCGCGACCAGCCAGGTGGTGAGCGCGGCCGCGACAAGGCGGCGGAACGGGTCGTGGATCCGGCGGGCGATCCGCAGGCCGGTGTAGGCGAGCACGCCGAACAGGGCGAGCACCACCACACAGCCCATCACGCCGAGTTCTTCGGCGATCACGGCGAAGATGAAGTCGTTGTCGGCCGCCGGCAGCCAGTTCCACTTGAGCCGGCCCTCCCCGAGCCCGACCCCGAACCAGCCGCCGTTGTCGATCGCGTAGCGGGCCTGGATGCCCTGGTAGCAGCCACTGTCGGCGCAGTCGGTCGGCGGGTTGAAGAAGGTCAGCAACCGGGCGAAGCGGTAGTTGCCACCTTCCCCCTCCGAGCCGGTGCCGGACGCGGCCGCGATCAGCCCCCCGATGCCGACCAGGCCGACCACCGAAAGGCTGGCGAAGACCCGCATCCGCACGCCCGCCGCCCACAGCAGGCCGACCACGATGGCCAGCAGGATCAGCATGGTGCCCAGGTCTTCGTAGCCGACCAGGAGGAACAGCAGCGCGACCACCGGGAACAGCGGCATGGCCAGCTCGCGCCAGTAGTTGAGCGCCGGACCCTTGCGGGTGATCACGTCGGCCGCCCAGAGAATCAGGCCGAGCTTGAGGAACTCCGAGGGCTGCACCTGGAACGAGCCGATGTGCAGCCAGAGCTTGTCGTTCTGGATCGGGCCGAGGTGCACCACCGTGACGCCTCGGACGGCGGCCAGCGCGTTCAGCCCGTTGAGGAACAGCAGCACCGCGATGGAGATGCCCAGGACCGGGCGGGCCAGCGCCCGGAAAGTGCCCGCCGGCAGCCGCTGGCAGACCCAGAACGCCACCAGGCCGATCAGGGCGAACATGCTCTGCTTGGCCAGCGCGGCGAACGCGTTGCCGTCGTCGGCGATGCCCCCCGGGCCGGTCGCGGAAAAGACCATCGTGAGGCCGATGACCAGCAGCAGGCCGGCGCTGGAGATCAGCAGGTAGTAGGACGCCAGCGGGCGTGCGAGCAACCCGCGCAGCGCCGCCAGCCCGCCGTCGAACAGCGAGCGGCGCGCCTGCGCGGCGGCCGTAGCCGGTTTCGCTTCCTCCCCCACCGGCCCATCATCGACGCTCGCCGCGCCCACACACCGGAGAAAACCTCGGCGTGTCGGTTAAACCCTCAGGTGACGGCCGCCAGGAAGTCGCTGTAGAAGAGGCCGAGGGCCATCGCGACGCCGATTCCGGCGATGATCCAGAACCGGACCACGATGTTGACCTCGCTCCACCCGGCGAGCTCGAAGTGGTGTTGCAGCGGCGACATCCGGAACACCCGTTTGCCCGTGGTCCGGAACGAGATGATCTGGATGACCACCGACATCGTGATGATCACGAAGAGCCCGCCGATGATCGGCAGCAGCAGGATCGTGCGGGTCGACATCGCCATGCCGGCGATCAGGCCGCCCAGGGCCAGCGCACCGGTGTCACCCATGAAGATCCGCGCCGGGGACGTGTTCCACCACAGGAAGCCGACACAGGCCCCGGCGGCGGCCCCGGCTATCAGGGCTATCTCCAACGGATCGCGGACGGCGTAGCAGTAGGTGTCGGCGCCGGCCTTGACGTAGCTGGGGTCGGCACACCAGTGGCGATATTGCCAGAACGCGATCAACGCGTACGCGCCGAGCACCATCGTCGACGCGCCGGTCGCCAGGCCGTCCAGCCCGTCGGTCAGGTTGACGCCGTTGGTCGCGCTGAGCACCACGGCGACGAACAGGATGACCGAGCCGACCTTGCCGATGTCGAGCCAGCTGACCTCGCGGATGAACGAGATCGTGGTGCTGCCGACGGTCTCCGAGTTGGTGCGGCCGCCGGTGCTGTCGAGCATGGTGCTCGGGAAGTAGAGCGCTATAACGCCGAAGGTGGCGCCGACCAGGAGCTGGCCGAGCAGCTTGCCGCGCTTGTTGAGGCCGCCGCTGTGCCGCCGGCGCACCTTGAGGTAGTCGTCGATGAAGCCGACCGCGCCGCAGAACACCAGCAGGCCGAGCAGCACCAGCGCGGTGATCGTGGGACCGACCTGGAAGATCTGCTGGCTGGGCAAGGTGGTCAGGGCGATGTGGCCGGCGACGTAGGCGATGATCGTGGCCACGATGACCGCCACGCCGCCCATCGTCGGCGTGCCCTTCTTGGCCATGTGCATCTGCGGGCCGTCGCTGCGGATCGGTTGGCCGGCCTTGAGCCTGGTGAACACCTTGATCGCGAGCGGCGTGCCGAAGAGCGAGACGAGGAACGCCACCGCCATCGCGACGATGACCGCCCTCACGCGGCGTGCCCGTCTGCGCGCAGTGCGTCAGCCACGTCCCAGGTGCGGTAGCGGGAGCCCTTGACCAGCACCACGTCGCCCGGCCGAAGCTCGGCACGGAGCGCGTCGATCGCCGCCGCCTGGTCGCCCACCACCACCGACCTACCTTCCCAGCCCGGATGGGCAGTCGCGCCGTCGTGGATCGGCCCGGCCGCCTCGCCGACGACGACCAACCGGTCGACGCCCAGCTGCGCGGCGAGCCGCCCGACCTCTTCGTGGCCGGAGCGTTCGAACTCGCCGAGCTCGGCCATGTAGCCGAGCACCGCGACGGTACGCCGCCCGTCGCCGACCGCCGCGAGCGCCCGCAGCGCCGCCGACAGCGACGCCGGGTTGGCGTTGTAGGAGTCGTCGATGACGGTCACCCCGTCGGGCCGGTCGAACACGTCCATCCGGCGGGCCGAGCGCAGCTCCAGCTCGCCCAGCGCGTCGCCCAGCTCGCGCAGCGGCATGCCCAGCTCGCGGGCCACCGCGGCGGCGGCCAGGCTGTTGGCCACCTGGTGCCGGCCGGACACCCGCAGCCGCACCGGTACGCTGCCCCGGGCCACCCGCAGCGTGTAGGACGCCCGGCCGCGCTCGTCGAGGGTCACGTCGTCGGCGCGCACGTCGGCGTCCGGCGACTCGCCGACCAGGACCACCCGGCCACGCGTGCGCACGGCCATCTTGCGGACCCACTCGTCGTCGGCGTTGAGGACCGCCACCCCGTCCACGGGTACGGCCTCGGCCAGCTCGCCCTTCGCGGCGGCGATGCCCTCGACCGAGCCGAACTCGCCGATGTGCGCGACGCCCACGTTGAGCACCACGCCGACCCGGGGCCGGGCGATGTCGGCGAGGTAGCTGATGTGCCCGGCACCCCGCGCACCCATCTCCAGCACCAGGTAGCGGGTCGCTTCGTCGGCCCGCAGCACCGTGTGCGGGTAGCCGAGCTCGTTGTTGAGGCTGCCGGCCGGCGCGACCGTCGGGCCGAGCCGGGCGGCGAGCTGGGCGACCAGGTCCTTGGTGGTGGTCTTGCCGGACGAGCCGGTCAGCCCGATCACCGACAGGTCGGGCAGCCGCGACACGACCGCGCGGGCCAGCCCGGCCAGCGCCGCGAGCGGATCGTCGACCAGCACCATCGGCACGCCCTCGACCGGCCGGCTGCCGAGCACCGCGACCGCGCCGGCGGCCACCGCCCCGGCGGCGAACTCGTGGCCGTCGACCTTCTCGCCGGCGAACGCGACGAACAGCCCGCCGGGCGCGACCTTGCGGGAGTCGTATTCGACGTCGCCGGCCAGCACGGCGGCCGGGTCGGCGCCGGCCAGCCGGCCGTCGACCGCCGCCGCGACCTCGTCGAGGCGCATTTTGATCATCGCTGGCCCACCAGATGGCCGAACCGGGCCCGTAGTGCCGCCGCGAGCTCGACCCGGTCGTCGAACGGGTGCGTCACGCCGGCCACCTCCTGCCCTCGTTCGTGCCCCTTGCCGAGCACCGCGATCACGTCGTCGGCGCCGGCCCGGCGCACCGCCTCGTCGATGGCCGCCCGCCGGCCGCCGGTGACCTCTTCCACGACTGCCGGCCCGGTCGCGCCGGCCGATTCCCCAACCGGCGCGGTCGCGCCGGCCAGCACCTCGGCCCGGATCGCCGCCGGGTCCTCGGTGCGCGGGTTGTCCTCGGTGACCAGCACCAGGTCGGCGCCCTGCGCCGCGGCGGCACCCATCAGCGGGCGCTTGCCCCGGTCGCGGTCGCCGCCGGCGCCGATCACGCAGATCAGCCGGCCGCCGCGGGAGGTGGCGCGGGCCCGCAGGGCACGCAGCGCCGCGACGATCGCGTCGGGCTTGTGCGCGTAGTCGACCACGCCCAGCACCGGGCCGGGCGCCGTGACCACCTCGAGCCGGCCGGGCACGCCGGCGCAGTCGGCGACGCCCCGGGCGGCGGTCGCCGGGTCGACCCCGACGGCGACCAGGGACGCGAGGGCGAGCAGCGCGTTGGCGACGTTGTGCAGGCCGGGCAAGGCGACACCGGCGTCGACGGTGACCCCATCAGGGCCGTGCGCGACGAACGCCTGCCCGTAGCCGGCGTCGGCGACCCCGTCGGCCCACCAGGTCGCGGCGCGGTCGCCGCCGGCCGAGTAGGTGACCGTCGCGGGCTTGCGCAGCGGCACCAGCGCCGGCTCGTCGAGGTTGAGGATCTCGACCCGGCAGCGCCCGTCGAAGAGCTTGGCCTTGGCCGCGAAGTAGTCGTCGCGGTCGGCGTGGAAGTCGAGGTGGTCCTGGCCGAAGTTGGTGTAGCCGCCGACCGCGAAGTGCACCCCGCCGACCCGGCCCATCGCCAGGGCGTGGCTGGAGACCTCCATGACCACCGCGGTCACCCCGCGCTCGCGGGCCGCGGCCAGCAGCGCGTGCAGGTCGGTGGCCTCCGGCGTGGTGCGCACGCTCTCGACCACGAAGTCGCCGAGGCGGGTCTCCACGGTGCCGATCAGCCCGGTGACCTGACCGGCGGCGCGCAGGCCGGACTCGACCAGGTAGGCGGTCGAGGTCTTGCCCGCGGTGCCGGTGATGCCGATGACCACCAGACCCGCCGTCGGGTCGCCGTAGACGGCGGCGGCGACCGGGCCGAGCGCCTCGCGCGGATCGTCGACCACGATCGCGGGCAGGCCCGCCGCGGCGGCGGCCGGTGCGCCGGCCGGGTCGGTCAGCACCGCGACCGCGCCGGCCGCGGCGACGGCGGGGACGAACTCGGCGCCGTGCCGGCGGGCGCCGGGCAGCGCCGCGTAGAGATCACCGGGGCGCACCTCACCACTCGCGTGGGTGATCCCGGTCACCTCGACATCGGGCGTGGGCACCCCCGCTCCGACCAGGGTCGCCAGCTCGGCGAGCCGGACGGGAACGACGGCGCGGGGGCGCGGATTGCCGGGCACGGCGTCAGACCCTACCCGGTCCGCGCCCGGCTTCCGCATACCCACGCTGATCTACGGGAAGGCCGTGTATTTGGGTGCCGACTTGGTGCTTGGCGGGACGCGGTAATGCTGCAGCGTGTACTGCATCATCTCGCGGAAAGCCGGCCCGGCGACGTCGCCGCCACCCCCACCCGGCGTGTACGCGAAGACCGCGACCACATACCGCGGCGCCTCGGCCGGTGCCATGCCGATGAACGACGCGACGTCACCGGGCGCGTACTCGCCGTCGACCACCCGCTTGCCGGTGCCCGTCTTGCCGGCGACCCGGTAGCCCTTGATCCGGCCGTTGACGCCGGTCGCGCCGGGGATCGTGGTGACCGCCTCCATCAGGTTGCGCAACTGCGCGGCGTGCTCCGGGCTGATCACCTGCCGGGTCTGCGGCGCGGCCGGCGCCACGTGGCTGCCGTCGGCGTTGACCGTGTCCTTGATCAGGTGCGGCTGGACCCACTTGCCGTCGTTGGCGATCGCCGCGTAGACGGCCGCCATCTGCAGCGGCGTCACGTCGACGCTGTGCCCGATCGGGATCGAGCCCGGCGAGGAGCCGTTCCACTCGTCCGGCGGCAGCACGTGCCCCTCGGCCTCGCCCGGCATGCCCTCGCCGGTCGCCTTGCCGAGGCCGAACTTGAGCTGGTAGTCGTACACCCGCTGGGCGCCCAGCTTGTCGGCGATCTTGATCGTCGTGACGTTCGAGGAGTAGGCCAGCGCGCCGGCCATCGACATCTTGTGGCCGTTGGCCGGGTGCGTGTCGGCGTAGGTCACGCCGGCCTTGGTGATCGTCGACGGGATGTTCCAGACCGTCTTCGGCGTGATCACGCCCTCCTCCAGACCGGCGCCGAAGATGATCGCCTTGTGCACCGAGCCCGGGTCGACGACGAACGAGGTCGCCGCGTCCTCCCGGTCGACCGGCGGATAGTCCTCCCAGTCGGCCGCGTTGTAGGTCGGCTGGCTGGCCTGGGCCAGCACCTCGCCGGTCTTGATGTCCATCACGATGGCCGCACCGATGGTGCCCTTGTGCTCCTTCACGTTGGCGCTCAGCGACCGCTGGATCTCGTATTGCAGGTCGCGGTCGATGGTCAGGGTCAGCGAGCTGCCCGGCTTGGCTGGCACCACCTCGCTGTAGCCGCCCGGGATCGGGGCGTTGAGGTCGTTCTTGCCGTATTCGAACCGGTGCTTGCCGTTGGCGCCGCGCAGCACGTCGTCATAGCGCATCTCCAGCCCTTCCAGGCCGGTCAGGTCTTCGCCGGTGATGCCGATCAGGTTGGCGGCCAGGTCGGCGCCCGGGATCTCCCGGCGCTCGTCGTGGTCGATCCCGATGCCCAGGATGTTGAGCGCCATCACCTGGTTGGCCTTGTCGATCGGCACGCCGCGGGCCAGCCACTCGAAGCGCGACGGGTTGCCGCCGGGCAGGTTGCGCTTGGCCATCCGGGCTTCCAGGTCGGAGCGGGCCACGCCGAGCAGCGGCGACAGCTTGGCCGCCGCGGCCTTCGGGTCCTTCACCAGCGTCGGGTCGGCGAAGACGTAGCGGGCCTCGACGCTGTGCGTCAGCGGGACACCGGACCGGTCGTAGATGCCGCCCCGGGACGCGAACAGCGTGACGGTACGCAGCCGGTCGTTGACCCCGCCGTCGGCGTACGCCGGTGTCGGCAGCATCTGCAGGGTGACCAGCCGGATGCCGATGCAGGCGAACAGGGCCAGGGCGAGGAACGCGCCGAGCCGCAGCCGCCGGTTGGGGTCGGCCAGCTTGGGCCGCGGGCGCGGCTTGCGGCGCAGCGGGCGCGGGTTGGTCGCGCGCCCCTTGGTGCCGCTGCGCGACGGCGCGGCCTTGGCGCGGCTGCCGGCCGGCTGCGCGCGCGACCGGCTGGCCGCCTGGGACCGGCTCGTTGGCTTCGCGGGCGTGCGCCGCGGCGGCGTACCCCCGTCGTCGTCTTTGCGTGGTGACCGTGGGCGGCCCGGCGCCGCCGCGTTCCTGGCCGTGGTGGCCGCGGTCCCGGCCCGGGCCGGGCGCGAGGTGCGCGGCTCGTCGGCCCGGCCGCCGTCGACCACCCGCAGCGTCGGCGGAGGCGGTTCCGGGGTTTCCGGCGTGGCCCGGTTGCGAGCCCGCGCCTGCTCGCGCACCGACCGGCCGCGTGGCGTGTAGGACTGCGCCTCGAAGATCCCGCCCCGGCCACTGCGGGCCGGGGCGGAAGCGTCGTCTGTGGACGGGCGACCGCTGCGGGGCGGGGTCCGCCGAGGGTCCGGCGTCCGCGGCGGCACGGTTACCGCCCCGGGATCTGGTCGCTCGTCACCGACGGCGCGCCATCACCCGGCTTCGGGATTCCGATGATCTTGCCGTCCTGCAGCCGGATGTAGGCGGGGTTGCCGCCGGCCACCATGCCCAGCTTCCGGGCCGACGCGGTGAGGTTGCCCGGCGCCTCGGCCTGGGCGATCTCCCGCTGCAGCTCCTGCTGCTGGATGTCGAGCGTCGCGCCGGTCTGCTTGAGCCGCTCGAGCCGGAACGCGTTCTCGGCGATCTTCGTGTTGACCACCAGGATGCCCAGGACGCCGCCGATCACCAGCGCCAGGAGCAGCGCGACGAACGGCACCCGCGGCCCGGTCACCGGCGGCGGCGGCGCGACCTTCAGCCGCGGCCCGCCAGCCGTCGGCTTGGTCGACCGCTCCTTCGGCCGCAGTGCGGCGCTGCCCTCCGTGGGGAATTCCCGGGCGGCGGCGGCGCGGTCACGCGCTGCCGGGCGCGGGTCGCTGCGGTGCGGTCGGGTGCTCCGGCCGATCTGGCGCTCCGTGGTCCGGCCCCCCGACCGCGGTGCGCGCTTCTGATCTGTCATGTTCCCTCCCCCTTGTGCTCGTCCTCGTGGGACTGCTCGGCCGGGGCGCGGCGGTCTCCGCCCCCGGACCGGCCCGCCGTTCGCGCGGCGGGTTGGTGCAATGCCTTGACCCGGCGTGGCCGGTCGCTGCTCACGACCGCGTCGGGATCGATCCGTTCCGCCGCGCGCAGCCGCACCGATGCGGCCCGCGGGTTGGCGGTCACCTCGTCCTCGGTGGGCAGCTCGGCGCCGCGGGTGAGCAGCCGCAGCGTCGGCCCGGTGCCGGGCAGCTCGACGGGCAGGTCGATCGGCCCGGACGACTTGGCCCGGGGCGCCATCGCCCGCTTGGTGATCCGGTCTTCCAGGGAGTGGTAGGAGAGCACCACGATCCGGCCGCCCAGGTCGAGCGCGTCCAGCGCCGCCGGCACCGCCCGCTCCAGCGTCTCGAGCTCGCCGTTGACCTCGATGCGCAACGCCTGGAAGCTGCGCTTGGCCGGGTGCCCGCCGGTGCGCCGGGCCGCCGCCGGGATCGAGTCCCGGACCAGCTCGGCCAGCCGCGCCGACGACGTGATCGGTTGCTTGGCCCGCTCCCGCACGATCGCCGCCGCGATCCGGTTGGCGAACTTCTCCTCGCCGTACACCCGCAGCACCCGGCTCAGCTCGCCGGCGCTGTAGGTGTTGACGACCGTCTCGGCCGTGTTGCCCTGGGTCTGGTCCATCCGCATGTCCAGCGGCGCGTCCTGGGCGTAGGAGAAGCCCCGGTCCGGCACGTCGAGCTGCAGGGAGGAGACGCCGAGGTCCATCTGGACCCCGTCGACCGCCGCGATGCCCAGGTCGTCGAGCACCTCGGGCAGGTCGTCGTAGACCGCGTGCACCAGCCGCACCCGCTTGTCGAACCGGGCCAGCCGCTGCCGGGACGCCGCCAGCGCCTCGGTGTCACGGTCGAGCCCGATCAGGGTGACCTCGGGATAGGCGGTCAGGACCGCTTCGGCGTGCCCGCCGAGACCGAGGGTGGCGTCGACATGGACCCGCGGGCCCCGCCGGGCCGGACGGCCGAGCGCCGGAGCGAGAAGCTCGAGCGTCCGCTCGAGCAGCACCGGCACATGCGTGCCGCGTGGCTCCTGCATCGGTTGTCCCCCCAGTGACCCGCCGTCTTCCGCCGTGCCAGGCGGCTGCAGCGCTCGCCGTACCGCCAGATCCCCATCCGCCGCCATGCCTGGCACCGGGGAAGGGACGCCAGGGACGGGAGCGGGTGGAGATCTCGCGGTACGGCGGGCGAACGGCGGTCGATCCGGGTTTTCGCGGAACCCGGTGCGACGTCGCCCTACAGTCCGCCGGGCAGCACCCCCTCCTCGATATCAGCGAAGTCGTCTTCGCTCTCCGCGAGGTAGGTGTCCCAGGCCTGCTTGTCCCAGATCTCGACCCGGGTGCTGGCGCCGATCACGACCAGCTCCCTGGAAAGACCCGCGTATTCCCGCAGGTGTGCCGGGATGGTGACCCGACCTTGTTTGTCAGGCACCTCGTCATGCGCGCTGGCGAAGAAGACCCGGCCATAGGCCCGTGCGGCCTTGTGGGTCATCGGCTGCTCGCGCAACTGCCCGGCGATCCGCTGGAACTCGGGCGTCGGGAAGACATAGAGACAGCGCTCCTGCCCTTTGGTGATCACGACACCTCCCGCCAGCTCGTCCCGGAACTTCGCCGGCAGGATCAACCGGCCTTTTTCGTCCAGGCGTGGGGTATGCGTGCCGAGAAACATTCGGCCCACCCCCTCGCGCGGCGGGCGGATTCGCGGTCCACCCGAGGCCGGCGGACCCGCTCGGCCCCGCCATTGAGCCCCACTCTACTCCACTTCCCTCCACCCGCAACCAGAATCCGCCTTCACATCCCGCCGCACTGCGCGTAAAACAGCACGTCAAATGGGGTGGAGCCGGGTGGAGGGCCGAGCGGCCCGGGCGCTTGTCCAGATGCCGACAAGCTCCATTCCGCGTCGTAACGTTTTGCTCAATCGCCTCGTTTACCACTCCCGTTACGGAAACGGGCGCCCTGTAGCGGGGTGGTGGAGGGAAGTGGAGACGATCCGGGGCACGACGGTGGCGCCGCCGTGCCCCGGGACTTCGCGCTCTTGTCAGACGATCCGGCGGACCACGTAGTTCCGGGCCCAGATCTTGTGCTTGCCGACCCGGCTTCCCGGATGCGGTGCGTCCTACATGTAGCCGCCGCCGGCATAGACGCCGGCGTGGGTTCCGTACGAACCGCTGCGGACGATGATCAGGTCGCCCGGACGGGCGGCCGACTTCGACACCAGGCGGCCGTAGCGCTGCTGGCTGTTCGCCTTGTGCGGCAGCTTCTTACCGGCGGCCTTGCGGTAGACATACATCGTGAAGCCGGAACAGTCGAACGCGGACGGTCCCGCCGCCGCGTACCGGTACGGCTTCCCGACGTGCCGCTTGGCCTCGGCGAGCACCTTCGCGCCACTCGGCGTGACGATGACCCGCATGACCTGCGACCAGTAGCGCGCGTAGCCACCACCGCCGCGGAACACGAAGCGGTAGGAGGTGGTGGCGCCCGGCTTGACGGCGAACCAGTTGTAGCCGTTGCCGTACAACTTCTTGGTTGTCCGGGTTCGCCAGGTCCGCGAAGCGGCGGCGTACTCCTCGAGCGCCACCACCGTCCCCGCGCCGGCCGGCTTGCCGGTCCGTGGGTCCTTGGCGACGATCCGCAACGTGGCGGTCGTGCCCCACGGCAGTTTTGGCCGGCTGTTGCTTGCGGTGATCACCGGCCGGACCGCGGCGGCCTCGGCGGCGTGCGCCGGCGGCGTGGCGATCAGTTGGCCGGCGCACAGGCAGGCGGCGGCGGTGGTCGCGGCGATCCTTCCGGCGCGGGCGGTGGACCGCCCAGGCCGGCGCGAACGGAGTTCGAGCACGAACGAGATCCCTCCGGCACGCCTGCGGGAGGAGCCGCCGGGTGTACGGGCACAGCTGTCGCCGCACCGTCCGACACCCGGCGTCGCACCTGCCGCTGGCCGCGGCGTGGCGAAGCTGGTCCCCCCATCCCCGCTCTGGTTTGCCGTAGGTGAGGCGTCAGGGACGACGCCGCGGGGATGAGCGGGGTTAGACGTGTCCCACGCGACGCGGTGGTCACGCAACGCTGCGCGACCGCCATCGATTTGTAGCCGAACACGCGTTATACCCGCTGGAGTCACCCGACTACGGATCGAAGTTGGCATGCGGCGGCTCGCCCCGTACGACGACGCGTGCCCGTTTCATGGCCGACAGTGGGTGACTGTCCGGTCTGCCATGCGTGATAACGATCAGTGACGATGCGCACACAACTCGTTCGGGTTGAAGGGACAAACCGGGCATTTTTGGTAGCCCCCGCGCCCGCGCGCGACCGGTCGCGTGCTATGTCCTGTCCGGTAACCTCGCTCGCGTGACTGACGCGAAAATGCCCCTGCGGGCAAAGGTGGCCAGCTCGGTGTCGCGCACCGCCGCGGCGCTGTCCCGCGCTGCCGGGCGCGGTGACGGCTCGGTGATCGGCGGTTGGATCGGCCTCAAAATCGATCCGGAGCTCCTCACCCACCTCGCCGCCGGCCGGTCGGTGGCGCTGGTCTCGGGCACCAACGGCAAGACGACGACCACCAAGCTCACCGTCGCGGCCCTCGAAGGCCTCGGCCGGGTGGCCACCAACGCGTTCGGCGCCAACATGCCGACCGGCCACACCTCCGCGCTCGCGAAGGCCGGCACCACGCCCTACGCGGTGCTGGAGGTCGACGAGCACTACCTCGCCCGGGTCCTCGACGAGACCCAGCCGCGAGTGGTCGCGCTGCTCAACCTCTCCCGCGACCAGCTCGACCGGGCCAAGGAGGTGGCGATGATGGCGCAGATGTGGCGCACGGCCCTGGCCGCGCATCCCGGCGTGCACATCGTCGCCAACGCCGACGACCCGATGGTCACCTGGGCCGCGCTGGGCTCCCCCGCGGTCACCTGGTTCAGCGCCGGCCAACGCTGGCACGACGACTCCTGGGTCTGCCCCGAGTGCGGCGGCGCGATCGAGCGCGCGCACGGCGACTGGCGGTGCACCAACTGCCCGCTGCGCCGCCCCAAGCCCGACTGGGTGGTCGAAGAAGACGGCGTCATCGACCCGACCGGCGCCTGGCACCAGGTCCACCTCCAGCTCCCCGGCACCGTCAACGTCGGCAACGCGGCCACCGCGCTCGCCATCGCCGCCCAGTTCGGCGTCCGCCCGGCCGACGCGGTCAAGCGGCTCGGCGCGGTCACCTCGGTCGCCGGCCGCTACGCCCAGGTCGAGCGCGACGGCCGGCTGATCCGGCTGCTGCTCGCGAAGAACCCGGCGAGCTGGCTGGAGGCGTTCGACATGGCCGAGGCGGCGCCGACCCTGCTGTCCATCAACGCCCGCGACCCCGACGGCCTCGACACGTCCTGGCTGTTCGACGTCGACTTCGCGCCCCTGCGCGGCCGGCGGGTGCTGATCACCGGCGACCGGGCTTACGACCTGGCGGTGCGCCTGCAGGTCAACGGCGTCGGCTTCGAACACGTGACGTCGTTCGCCGACGCCGTCGCGGCGGTGCCCCCAGGCCGGCTCGAAGTGATCGCCAACTACACCGCCTTCCAGGACATCCGAGCGGAGCTTGACCGTGTCAACTGAAGACCTCCGGATCGTCTGGATCTACCCGGACCTGCTGTCGACCTACGGCGACCGCGGCAACATGCTGATCCTGGCCGCCCGGGCGCACGCCCGGGGCATCCCGGTCGAGACCATCGAGGTCCGCTCCGACCAGGCCCTGCCCGACTCGGCCGACCTTTACCTGCTCGGCGGCGGCGAAGACGGCCCACAGGCGCTGGCCGCGCAGCGGCTCAACGCCGACGGCGGCCTGCACCGGGCGGTGGCCCGCGGCTCGGTGGTGTTCGCGGTCTGCGCCGGCTACCAGCTCCTCGGCGGCTCGTTCTTCGCCAAGGGCGCCAAATACCCCGGCCTCAACCTGCTCGACCTCAACTCCGACCGCGGCCCGTCGCGCGCCGTCGGCGAGCTGCACGGCACGATCGACCCGCGGCTGGGCCTGCCCCCGCTGTCCGGCTTCGAAAACCACGGCGGCCGCACCCACCTCGGTCCCGGCGTCTCCCCGCTGGCCCAGGTGACCACGGGCATCGGCAACGACGGCACCAGCGAGGGCGCCTGGCGGGGCAACCTGCTCGGCACCTACTCACACGGCCCGGCGCTGTCCCGCAACCCCGCGCTGGCCGACCTGCTGTTGCGCTGGGCGACCGGCGCGGGCTACCTGCCGCCGCTCGACGACACCTGGGCCGAGCGCCTGCGCCACGAGCGCGAGCTCGCCGTCCAGCCGTGACCGAGCAGCCGTCGCCGGCGGGCTGGCACCGGCGGCCGGTGCTCCGGTTCGCCATCCTGGTCGGCCTGCTCGGCGCCTGCGCCCTGCTGCTCCTGGTGTCGCCGCCGGACCTGGGCGCGATCCCGGACATGGTCGACCGGCTCGGCCCGTTCGCCCCGCTCGCCGCGGTCGGCGTCGGCGCGGCGCTGCTGATCGTGCTGGTGCCGCGGACGCTGATCACGGTCGCCTGGGGTGCGCTGTTCGGGCCGCTGGGTGGCGCGGGCTACACGCTGGCAGCGGCGCTGCTGGCGGCGTTGCTGGGCTTCGCGGTCGGGCGCTGGCTCGGGCGGGACTTCGTCGCCGCCCGGGTCCGCGGTCGCATGGCCCGCCTCGACGGCTGGTTCAGCCGCCAGTCCCTGCTCGGCGTGATCACCGTGCGGC
>Ga0193743_1000480_pt1 | contig 31519 bp, 35 predicted proteins | sample L2c2metaG_FD_143038 | JGI IMG/M metagenome (GOLD analysis project Ga0193743, IMG submission 143038) | Soil microbial communities from a riparian zone of the East river system, Colorado, United States - L2c2 | ecosystem: Environmental > Terrestrial > Soil > Riparian zone | place: USA: East River...
CAAAAGAATGCCTTTGTTGCCAAAGGTATTGTCTTAAGTTCATTGAGTTTATACCAGTCTTTATTAAAGACTAACTAAAGAACAAGTTGTAAACTACTAGAGTTTATATACTTGTAAAGACAGTGAAAGGTCGAGACGAGAGAACAATGGTAAACCATTGTTCGATCAAGTTGTCAGACAATAAGTAGAAGAGAACAATGCAAGTGCATTGTTCTATTGTTTGTTCAAAAGAGGGAACAATGCAAAAGCATTGTTCATTCGAAAAAGGTAAACAAAAGTTCGTCTGAATTGGTAAGTAAAAGAAAGTAAAAATGAAGTTGTAACACCACCATGCCACACATTTTGGTAAATATTTTATTTTATTTCTTCCTTTCTAATTAAGCTGTTTTTACCATACTTAGTATGACAACAACGACAAATGATGGATAGGGACCACAACCAACATGCATAGATGGGACAACAGTGAGTTTTTTTTATTTCTTAATTCTGAATTCCTTCTAACCAAACCATTATTCAGTATGTATAGTTCATATTTGTGGCAACAACAAATGAGAAATTTCAATTCAAATAAACCAACCTCATCTCGTCGCCGTCTCCCCAGTCCTGGTGGGCCAGGTATCAACAACATTTGCAATGGTGGCCAGGTCTACAACAGACAGGATGATAGGGAATAATAGGGACAACGAGTGACAAAGGAACAGTTGTTGTTGGGCTAAAATGTTGCAAGTGATCTTTTCTACTTTTTATTTCTTAATATAACTAACTGATATTCTTAGGTACAATACTTGTGTCAATGACAACAAACAACAGGTGGGATGACAAATGGCAGGTGAGTTTTTTATTTATTTTTCTTTCTTTCTAACTCAGGCTTAAATTTATATATGTTTTAGTGACAATGACAACAAACAACGGATGGAATGAGTAGGGATGACAAATGACAGGCAGGGACAGGGCGGTAGGTTTCTGATTAGTTTATTTTTGCCTTTTCATACCTTGTATATAAATTGTATATACAATTTTCTATGAGGGCTAGGTCCTGACCTGGACCGAACCTGGCCTGAACCCTCTGGCCCAGGTCTGCTGAGGTTCAGGTTCAGGGCCAGACACAGTGTGAACCGAACCTAGAGGTCCAGGTTCAGGTCCAGCAAAATTGGTCTGGACCTGGCCCGGACCGAACCTCAGACAGTCTAGCTGTGAGTGCACTCCATCTTGAGCTAGCAACGATGAGGAGGGATGTACAGAGGTGACAGAGCATTATCAGACAAAATGTCGGACGAAGCAGAGCATCCCCTAACAGCCTAGTCCTCATGTACAACATGTGTTCAATCATAGATTGTAATGTCTATGGAGATCTTTGAAGCACTCCAAATCCTGAAAAGTGCCTACCGAAATGGTCACATCGCAGCAGTTAATCAGGCAGCACAGCATGTAGATGCATTGATCATGGAGCTTGAGAGTTTAGGGCCAAATTTCGAGGAAGAAGATCTTTAGTTGGGAGAAAAAATGTATTTGGTTTATATTATCTTTTCTTTCCAGTGAAATGAGTTCGGTTTGTGGTTCTCTGGGTCACTGAACCAGAACTGAACCTTTTAGAACCAGAACCGACAGTTCGGTTCATGGTTCTGGAGAATAGGTAGAACCAAACGGAGGGTTTGGTCCTAGGTTCAGAAAAAAAGCCCAGAGAACCGAACTGAACCGAACTTTTCCATCACTATTTACGCGCAAATATCAAGAATCAAACCCAAGGCCCCCAGCAGAAATACTTAACAACCCGATCTGGGCGCAGATCTCAGCTAGGGGAGAGGTGGTCGCCTCAAAAATTTGATCTAGGATGTTGATAGAAGAACAACGTACAAATAGATCACCTTCCAAAGCGGCGTTGCGCCTCCTCAGACAGAGGACAACTTGAGGCAAGAACCACGTGATCAAAAAATGTTTTACGCCAAGAACTTTTGGTAACAGACTACCACAGTTCCAAGAGTGAGTACTAGTGAGTGATTGTTGGATCATCGATACCAATCATCTATCACATCCCGAATCGTCCGTTTGTTATCCCTATTCCTGAAGTATTTAGTAAAATCCATGTCGATTCCCAGAGACGTACAAGAGTTTCTGGATGGATATCCAGGTGTTGATGACGATCCTACATACCGAGCAAATTTCGAATTTTACTCAAATAGTGCCCGTTGTATACCGGATAGTCGAACTATCGAGGAGATCCACGAACGGTTGCCAGCCTATATTCAGCCCGTTATGTGGTCGCTGATTATCTGCTCGGTAGATGGTTTGGTGATTATGACAGACTGGAATACAAGCATGGATATATACAATGGTTGTGGGTGTATTCTTTTCTGGAGGATCAGATACTTTTCAATTCCTAGCGTTATTTTAGGTTCCCCATTAGAGAATATGGGATGAACTACGATTCCCAACCTCTTCAAACTCATGAGATTGAATCGACGAAAGCGGATCCAAACATTCTAGAACGCGTCATTACATCTTATCGACTCATGCTTGACTTCTACGGGATGCATCTAGTCTCAAAAGAAACAGGCCTTGTTGACCGCGCACTCCCGCCTCGATATTTCGCCCCTCGCTATCGCAATCTCGTCCGTGAGTGAAGCACGACTACACTGCCCCGCCGTTTTGACCTGACAATACCGTCGCATAATCTCTCTCTTCCTAAGGTTCACCGCACAACTATCTGCGTATTTCCCGGATTCTCAAATGTTTATCAGAGATGGGACTGGAACATCTCAATGCTGGATTTTTACTACATGTTCTGAACGAGCAAAGCGAGTCACATGAATTAAATCCTCGGGGTTTATGCAACAGCATGGATAGGTGGTGGGCAAATTGCATTAGAAATGAAGAAGAGAGATTGTGGATCAGAGATCTCATACAAAAAGTTCGTTTCGCAGAAGGTGGCTACGTCTTTACTCGCCGAGATTATGAGAAGGCCTTGCAAAACAGGGCTAAGACAGGACGGTTGGAATTAGAGGAGGGCTTTCAAGAAGGATCCCAGGAAGAAATTCAAACAGAGGTAGTCCAACACAGCAACGATAACGATTTGCCAATAGAGTGATGTAATTCCGTATTATTGATTCCTTTCGACTAAATAAGATATGACAAAACTTCTATAAACTTTCTTCGCCGTTAGCTTGATGGTGGATAATAGACTTTGTTTAACAACATACTTTGTTTTGTGTAAGTTAAGACAGTTTCGACAATGCTGCAACCAGTGCTTCCTGGCGTTTCTTGACATATAATGGACTAACTGAATGAAGCAAATTCTCGATGGTCTCGTGAATTTTGGTAGTTTTGAAATTGACCGCCTGAGCAAAAAAAAGAATGAGTGGCTAAGACAGCAACAAGGGCCTTTTTACACACAGAAAATCCTTGGCTCGTTAATTTCACGACAAGATTTTGACCTTCGAGTAGTACAACCAATGCTGAGGCTTCTTGAGCAGAGGAGGATGTGATGGAAAATTTCTGTATTCCGAAAGCCTGCTCCTTGAGCGCCCTTTGGAGCTCTGCCCGACAGAAGGAAGACGATGAAGACGATGCGAGGCTCATTGGATCCGTCCGGCTGAAAAAGAGGCACAGAATGGAATGTGCATGGATAGAGACTTGACGATGCAAGTTATATAGCTTCGGTAGTTTCAGCATGATCGAAACGCTTTCAATTCAATTCTAGGGTCCCAATGCTCTCTGGCGGGAGATGTCCACGATAAAAGGAGAAGCAAGAAGAAATTGGCGAGATAGAACAAGAATCAGGGAACAAATTGACATAATGAAGAGCAAGTGTCTCCTCAGTACAGCGAGCTCACGGAGGCGTATGATCGGAATCTACCGTATGCGTCCATTTGTCGCATGAGAATCATAATGATGGCGGTCGTTCGAATCAACTACAGGGAGGGGACTTGCTTCTAATATGATGATTCACCAAAGAGTAGTCTTAAGACAAGAGAAGGCTCAGGCCTCAGGGTTCAGAACTTTTGAAAGGATCCGAGTCGTGTCTGTCGCTTTCCTTCGATATTGGATTTACGCCTACCAACCTTCTACCTACCCAGGCACTTTCGTTCTTGTAAACTAAATTCCTACTAGAAACTAAAGTACATACAATTAAATACATGAAGGTTTTCCGGAGAAATAGTATGGTGATCCCGGCGATGCCGGGTGTTGGAACACTGCTTCCCGACGTCTCAATCTCAAGCCATAATCAATATTAGTCTCCATGAAATTGTAGACACATAACAGCTACATGAATATGAGTTTTATCTTGTCATGTTTGAGGGTACTGCGCCGTCGGACGGCTCCCGGGAGGGAGTGCCCACAAGGTCTGTCGCGCGCGTAATGTAACGCGATGTCACGGCGGAGTGTCGCTGAAATCCACACGGGATTCACCATTTGAAGACTTCAAGATGCAAATTCATTTGGCTTTACCAAAAAATTTGAACTCGAAATGTCCGAGCTGTTATGCAACTTTTGTATATTTCGGACAACTCCCGAAGGCGTCATCAGCCTCGACTCGACCTTTGAAAAATTTTCTCTCAGATGGACCGTTTTGTGAGATAAATTTTAATAACATTGCGAAATAAGAAGCGTATTTTAGCTAAAATTTTCAAATTAGATACCATAAACCGCATGATATGAATGATACGATGAAAATGGTACCAGTAAACTATGCCCCTGAAATGACGCTTCATCATATAAAGTTCTGAATGCGACCAAAGCCACGGTAGGTGGGCTTTCAAATTAAGCAAGCTAATATGACCCAGACGCGAGTTACAGAATTGCTGTATACAACAAGAGATTCTGTGGTCTGAATGCGATCTATAAAACTAAATACCTTTCCCAACCCCGGATGATGTGATGATTAATCCCGGCCTCACTACTCTTGATCTCCCTTTCTACGTTCCACTCATAGCTTCTATTTAGATTAGGATTCAAAAATGAATGTATGCTATTCGAATTAAGTGAGTATTTATAATTTAGACAGTAGATGACCAGAACGATATGTCATTGTCAATTGTGGTCCCAGTGGTCACAGAACTTTGACTTTGCCTGCTCAAAGCCATCTCAGTTTGAAAATAAGTATTTTCAAGGCCAAGTTCTACAAGTCGATCACGAAATGGATTCACTTTAGACCGGATTATAGGTAACCACAAAATTGTGAATTCAAGTGGCAGTTCAAGAATCAAGCCCTTAAGTTTAGGGCTCTAGCAAATGGAATGGGATGGGCTTGTAGTATGAGAGCCCAACGTCCATGGTTTCCCCAAACTTCGACTCCAACGTCTCCTCTCAGGGGACAAAGCTGATTGACCAGAACCATGGCAACCATACCAAGTAGCGATCCACTTTTCGCTCACGCTTTGGAGCTAGTAGTTTTACTCAAAATATTCGAAATTATTTAAAGGCATTAATGTTGGTACTTACCTTGCAAAACGAAGTGGTGAGGGGTGTGGGTTTGGTCGGAATTTCTGGCCGAGTTTCCGATCGGGATTATTAACGAATTGCGTTAACATAACGCAAGTCTCGGAATAAGTATGGTCCACAGCACCTTTTCCCTTGGTTTGAGCTCTGGGAACCGAAGTTGGGAAGCGAGAATCGGAAGAATTCAACCGTCGATGCAGAAGAAAGTGGTGCTTACGATTTTTCCGCATCCCCATCGATATCATAGTATGTCTGAATAACCCAAAATTTGTTTCCAAACAGTTGTAGCATATGGTACTGTGCATTCTTTATACTTGTCACTTTCTCGGCCCAGAAGCACGCCTGTGGCCCATGTTTGTTATTCATTCTGTTGTTATATCTGTTATTGTATTATAATTATAATTATAATGTTGCTTTGAAGGCGAACGGCCCGGCAAAATTACTAGGTCATGCATTCCTACTGCCATTTCGCCAACCCTAAATGGGAAATCATAAAATCGTCGAGATATCGGAATGGCGAAAATGTCAGTCTACAGACCTTGGTTCGAGCAATGTCAAGTAGATAGCCGCTTGCCCGTAGCATTATCAGGATGTCACAACCCTCGTGAAGTGATGCCAGTTGGATGTCGGACTGAAGTAATCAATGACTGAAAGAATGGCTATGAAAGGGCCAAAACAAGCAGGTGCAGGGAATCAGTTACGATGATCGATATCGCAGTAGCTATAGCAGCTGTTCCTCCGAGGCTCTAGCGCTATCTATGAAATGTTGTGTTTCCAAAGGCCGGAACTGGACGGCTGAGTAGGAACTGGAATTTAAAAACGGTCTTGAATGGGACAAAAAAACCCATGACCAACGTGAAGAGAAGCTTCACTATAATTATCGAACAATCAATTGGTTCCTCCTCCTTTGGTCCCGAGTCTACTCTAGCACTACGCCTCCTATTACCGTCCTCGCTCGCTACTTATAAATTCCTGAGGAGATCAGACTCACATTTTCTATCAGTTATTTTATCTCGTTTTGGCCCCACCAACCGTGAAATTTTATTGGAAGATCATAATGAGGAGCGTTCCTATTTCCCTAAGTTATTTCTGATAGTGAAATATTTGGCATTGTTGTGTCGATCAGGGTTGTGTATTCCTGAGGTAGCCTTGAACAAGATCACTGCGAACCTTGCGAGCAGCCATCAAGCTCATAATTTTACCCCAGATATCCCCTCTGTACCTCATTGTATATTCCATCTGCTGTTTTTAAACCTAGAACAACCGAATTTACTCAATTTCGCGAAATAAACTCTGTATCTTTATCTCGCCGACAGTGGCCCTCGAAACATCTACCACTTCTTACTCCAGAACTCGTTAATCGCCTTTGTCATTGGACCGATTTGTTTTTTTTTTTCAATCGCTCTCCAACAAGCCTTGCTATTTCGCCAGATTGGTCTGTGGTACCTTGCAGGCGTTTTTGCGTTATCGCACCGACTTGCGGGCCTAATACAATTCTGACGTTCTGCTGGAGCAGTCGTGGATGATACATAACTTTAATACCACTTGGTAAGTGAACGTACTTCATGCTATAAGTCTCCTTACTTAAACTTGTGTAGCGCACTACGCATTTATACCGTCGGAACTTATACAATCTGAGCAATGCACTCTCGCCTTGCAGTCGATACCACCATTGGGATGACCGCTGGTCCATCATCTGTTAAATCTCACTTCCGCAAGCGGAGCGACTCTCCCCCTTCAAATTTGGCAGGTCCTAGCAATATAGTTCGACGGGGTCGTAGTACTTCCAATGCATCTACCTCCTCATTGTCTATAATCTCTCCAACTTCCTCATCGACAAATGCTTCCACAACATCCCTTACCATACCTCCTGCAAAAAGCAGGTCTCACTCACGTTCTGCGAGCCCCGCCATCGAGGAAGCCGTCCGACTTGGTCCAGAATATGTTCTCGCCATGCATGATTATTTTCCTCAACATCAGAGTGCCACTTGTCTTTCATTTCGCGCAGGACAGGTCATTCATGTTTTAAACAGAGATTCGAGTGGCTGGTGGGATGGCGAACTTGAAGGGCGGCGGGGGTGGTTCCCTAGTAATTACGTCAATGCCGAAATAACCTCGCTCACAGAAGAGGAACCCTTGGGCATGCAACTAGTGAGTTCTTTCCCGTAATCAAATGAACGCGATGTTTTAAATGTTAAGCAGTCCAAACGTGGACATACATACAGTCCATCTACAGCGTCGGCAACTTCATGGGCTACAATTTCTTCCAGGAACCATACCTCCCAACATGATCACGAACACGATCAATCATCCGATTCGTTAGATGAAGATATGGACCCTTATTGTCCGCCACTAATGATACCACTCTTACATGGTCTCTCTCTTCTCCAGAGTGCTGTGCAAGCGAATCGTGTGACTCATTTTCAACCCTCTACCGCATGTATTATTTCGTGTGTCCGTTCTATCCTCGCCGCAACAGGTACTCTACAACGGGATGCCCTTATATTGCAGCGCTTCGCCATATTGACAGATGAGCGCAGACGGATATTGACCATCCTCGCCTCACTCGTTGCACAAGCCAAAAAGGCATCTGAAGGAAACTTGGGAGTGGATGCGCGGGAAGTAGAAGTGGAAAATATGCTACGGCTTGGGGGCCAGGTTTTCTCTCATGTACGAACGTTTCTGGCGGTCGCTGTCAAATGCGGTATAGAGCTACCAGAAGAGCAAGGTTCGCCACGGACAGCTACTCCTGGTTTCGAAAATTTCCGAAATTATGGTGGTGAAGATAAGCCTTCACCGACGCTTACACCTACTCAACGTCGAGGACGGAATCCAGACGGCACCGTAGCCAGACCAGGAATGCGTATTGTCGGACCTCGTTCACGAGAAGGGCAAAACAGTCCAGGCTTGTCCAGACCTTTTGCCCATGCGAGGCAAGAGCAACCTCTACGGAGCGGCGCAGCTGGTCGACATAAAACTGGAACGTCCGTCAGTAGTGTCTCATCCACATCGTCATTTTCGTCACAGGATTCCATGTCCCCACCTCCCTTTCCTTGTGGGCCCTCCACTGCAGCACAAGTTATGGAAGCTTTGCGCTTCACTCACGATCACTATCTTTCTACAATTGCAGCTTTCATTGGCCATGCACACTCACATTCTCGAACTTCTCATGCATCCAGTACTGGCGTCTTGTACGACCTCGTGAAGGAAATTGTAGAGATGGTTTGTAAACTGCTCACCATTGTGGAGGCGGTCATGCAACATCCTGATGTCCCGGGGCATAGAGTAGGAGACTTGAGGTCAGCCAAAGAAGGCTTATACAACGTTACGAGCTCACTGGCCGAGTCGGTGCGGCTTTTGACGCTGTCCTTACCCCCTACCATGTCGGAAGAGGCAGAAAAACAGATCTTACTGCGATCTGCGACCGGAGCCTTGAAAGCTGGATCTGATTGTGTGGCATCAGTCAAAGTTTGTTTGAACCGTTCGCTGGGCGATAGACCATTCATCGTCAATCTGCCGGATGTTGGCAATGTCATGGCCCAGCCTTTCACCTCGTCCAAACAAGAGCAGGAACAGAACGCTGAGAGCTTAAACAATGATAAGAACGACCATCTTTCAAACGGGATGGAGGATGAAGACCTGACTATACAAGTTCAGACACCATCATCCTCACGGAAACGAGAGATTTCTTCGGGATCTGACAATAGCAGTTTGTCGAAATCATCTTGGGTACCTTCGGACGAGACGCACATTACTGCTCCTGAGGAACGCAAACCCGTCGCTCCCATTACTATATCTTACGCGGAAGTTGAACACGATTTTCCCTCTCCGAATTCCATTAATCATCCGGAGGATGACGGTACAACATGGGAAGGGAGTAACCATCCAGGAGAGAAGATCATCGGAGGAGAACCACCCCTTATACCTCTTGAACCAATCCCAGAATATAACCAGGACCCTTCTGCTTGGATGTTTGGTCATGACTATTCGCTGGAAGATGTTGCTTATAATAGCGAAGGCCATCTTGTTGGTGCCACCATGGAAGCTCTAGTCGAAAAGATGACTCCTCACGATAGCATTGTGGACCCTGCCTTTTCGGCTGTCTTCTTCCTGACATTCCGTTTGTTTTCATCTCCGTCGGATCTGCTTGACACCATCATATCGCGATATAACCTACTCCCTCCACCCAATATTTCAAACGAGGATCTGCATCTCTGGCAACAGCGAAAGGGCATCCCGGTACGATTACGAGTGTCTAATTTCATCAAGATGTGGGTCGAGTTGCACTGGCGACCGGGAGTTGATGATGTTGCTCTATCAGCATTGACGACATTTACTCGTGATGGACTGGCCATTCTCTTCCAAGGCCCAGCTCAACGAATACTGGACCTTCTTAACATGCGCAAGCAATCGTCTGACCCTAGCATAAGCCTCAAGAGTGACCGCAGTCGTGATCCCGGGATGTCCATCAATCCACCGATGTCTCTAACGCCTACAGGTGAAATACCTCGACCCACGATGACGAAAACTCTCCTCGTTTCTCTCAGGAAGAAAGATTTCGTGAATATTTCTGTCACTGACTTCGACGCACTGGAGTTGTCGCGGCAGTTGACCATTATGGAATGCAACCTTTATTGTGCTATTCAACCGGAGGAAATTTTGGAAACTGGTCAGGAAGGTGCAAAGTCCCCAGTGAATGTCAGAGCTGTAAGCTCTCTGAGCACGGCCATTACGGGCTGGGTGGCAGAAAGTATTCTAAGCGAGCCTGACATCAAGAAACGGACTCTGCTGGTCAAATTCTTTGTTAAGGTCGCTGATGTAAGTTATTCGTTTCCCACAGTTTGGCTCATGATTGAATATTATTATCTTTAGCGTTGTAGTAGTCTTAACAACTATAGCACCTCACGGTCAATACTTGCGGCTCTGGATTCGTCAACTATCTCGAGACTTCATCAGACATGGCTAGTAAGCATCAGTCGATCCCGTCCATGCGATTCAATTTGATAGACTTGCTTTCCTAGAACCTTCCACAAAAGTACAAGATACAACTTGAAGCATTGAGAAGACTGGCTGATCACAATCGGAATTACCATGAGTACCGCAGCAAGCTACGTAATACAGCCCCGCCTGCTGTCCCATTTTTAGGTGTGACCTTCAAGGTGTAATTCAATCAATCAGTACTCACTTATTTTCAAGGTTTATATCTGACCGACGTTACATTCTGTCGCGAAGGCAATCCTTCTCATCGTGCATCACCTATGAATTTAAACAAAAAGCTTCTCAACTTCAATAAATACCACAAGCTTGCCAGGATCGTACAAGGCAAGTGTAATTACAAGTAAATTTGAATTTATGCTCATCTCTCATATTAGATATGCAACGTTTCCAAGTCACTTATCATCTGAAAGTCATCCCAGAAGTTCAGGAATATCTCAATGTTGCTTTGGACAATTCTAAGCACCATGGTGATCTTCAAGATCTTTATCGTCGGAGGTATGTTGATCTTTATTTTCACGATAACTTTCTGTATTCATTGTGGTCGAAAGTCTTTTGGTTGAACCAAAGAATACCGCAGATACCCACCCTACCAGCGATATGCGACAGCTCTTTAGTTGGGCAACTCGTTTCCAACCTCAGGCCACGTCGTCATCATAGCAATAATATTACCCGTACACACCATTTATTTTTTATGTTTACTTTGTTTTTCTTATATGGTGAGTGTAAACCAGTTTTCATTTCTCTTTTCTTTCCTTCGATTTTCCAGTTCGTTGCCAATGTTCTTTCTATCTTGCTTTGTTTTTTTCGATGTCTCAGTTTATTCATCGCATCTACACAATAACTACTCTGCACTGTTTTTCACTGTGTAACTACCTAGGATTGAACATTAACATCTTTCTATTATGAGAGTAGATTCCTACGATGCCTTCGGCCTTGGGTATCATCACAGAAGCTGAAAATAAATTATGAGGGGTAAAAGTAATAATGGCGCCAATCTTGTTAATGCTCGCTGCCAAGACCTGAGCCTTTATGAGGGTATCTCAATACGTGATACGTTGCTTGATTTGAGCCTTTCTTCTGCTTGAGGTTATCAATGCCTCGGATTGGAGATATGGGCGGATATGTGTCCATCGTGACACCAGGACCCTAACATGAAAGAAGGGTAAAGATCTCTTAGTCCATTGAGTATGAGGACGATATACTCACGAAGTCATAAACGAATGGTCGACTCTGCGTGACGCCAAAGAACCTTGAGCTTTCAAGAACCACCGAGTAGACTGGAGAAGGATCATTTCCTGGGGCATGAACGCTCCAACCATTCTTCGGTGATCGAACGTCCCAAAAGGATACAACGCTATGTCTAGCCGTGCCAGCCGCAATATAGCTCGCGGAACCGCCACCACATGAGACCGAGTAAATGGGCTCGTAAGACCATCGATCGGCAACAGAAAGAGATGGCCGTAGAGGGGCAGGTGTAGATGGTTTGCCAGAAGTGGGTTCTGGGGAGCTTCGAGAGGATGATCGCAAGTCATAACATCTGACGTACCCATCAAACCATCCCGAAACCAGGATTTGCGGAGATGAACCCCAGGGGGAATTCAACGGGCCACGAGATAAGCCATAAACGGCGGAAAATTGTGGTCTATCTGTGGCTGACTCAGCGCCTTTCAATGTATGCAAAACTGCGAAAGGCCGAGGGGAGAGTTGACTATTTGTGATGCTATGCACAGTCAATGGTGTAGATGATGCAGTTCCGAATGCGGCGTAAGGGGTTGAGGATTGTAAACAAAGATGGGAAACCCAGCTCCTGGCATTCAATTCTATGATAGAACTGCTGGAGTCTGTATGCTCTGGGCGATAGTTGTCCAGCCTAGCATAACCAGTCGTGGATAGGGTTAGATTAGATTTTGCTTCTGATGATAGACTTTCGACAAAGTCTCCATTGGGCATAGGATCGAGGTTTTTTTGAGTGATGGATAGTGATACTGATTGGTTAACATGGTCGGAAGTCGCCTGTGTTAGTAAAACGCGCTCGATGGCACCGTCTTGAAAGGCAACATGCAGTGTCCTGTCAACTCCGCCGTCATCGATAAACGTTAGATCTGTGATATTGCGTGCACGGTCTGGTGAACATAGGGATATAACACCCTCGAAAGTAACGGAAGGAGATGTAGCATTGTGAGATGCGTTAAATGCGTAGGAGTACAAGTTACCACCAGCGCCGACAATGAGCCGTGATGGACTGATTGCTAACACTGGCTGCAGTTTGCCTTTCCAGGTTCGAGAAAGAGGTCGTGCGATGAATTCCGAACGATCCCAGGCGAAATCGGTCCAAACATCGTACAAAACACGAATTCGAGGTGACCAGAGGGATCTAGCCTTTGCAAGGCTACAAGATGGACGAGGATGAGTGCGTAGGTAACCTGGCCATCCAAGAGTAGTTACCTAGCCCCAAAAAAAAATTGACGTCGTCAAAGGAGACAAAATGATGAAATCAATAACTCACAATGGTATGCATGATACGACATGCCAAGGAGAGAGCCACGAGTTCGTTTACTCCCAGGAGTTCGAGGATAAGAATCAAGATATCTTCTGGCAGAGAAGTGGGGTCCATGATGGGCTCCTTGTTCAGCTGCAGGTTATTTAATTCCAGGTTCTTATAGGGATAGAACCAAGCAGTCGAGTTATAGTAAGATGGGCCGACAATCTTAATTCCCGGGAGAAGTGATGAAATAGTAATGATCTTTGTGGGTTATCCAACGAGGCTTAATATAATAGAGATTTATATACGGGGTTCAGCAAGTCATTATCTGTGGACAAGGGCAGTCAGTCACATGATTTATATTTCGTTTCTCAGATCAACGCCGAAGGTGCTCACATTGCGCAATAATCCTTCTTCATTTAGAACGAATTTAGTCCCTCTACATAGGACAACAATTTTAGGAAATGCGACGGGATGTGCGCATTCTTCTAGTCGGGGATGGTGAGCAGTTTATTGAAGAGACAGACACAGTGCGGATGCTGATGCGTTGGTTAATTAGAGGGCGTGGGGAAGAGCACCATCGTCACCTCTCTCATCAAAGAGTCTTTTGTCGCACATGTGAGTTCACACTACATGTTTCTGATCAAGCCAACGTTCAATGTATTTAGGTCCAGCACATTGTGCCGGAAGTGACAATTCCGCCAGAAGTTACTCCGGAGAACGTCACAACCTATATCGTCGACTCCGGAGGTTAGTAACTCCATATTGACGCGTCTACTTCAAACTGACTTCATATCTCACAGCTGCACCACAAGACCGCACTCACCTCGAATCTGAAATCCGAAAAGCACATGTAATCTGTGTTGTATATTCTATTGATAATCCCGGATCGTTCGATCGAATACCAACGTACTGGCTACCACATTTTCGTCAACTGGGCGTCAATGTAATTCTGTTTAACTCCGGTGCTAACTCAGGGCTTATGTCGGTCATGTCAGGTCCCCGTGATTTTGGTTGGGAACAAGATAGACCTTCGTGGCGGTGAGGTGACAAATGAAGCTTTGGAAGACGAGATAGTTCCCATTATGAATGAATTTAAAGTACGGTTTGTCTAGCTTTACCAGTGTATATCTTCTCCTAACTCTTTGGTAACCCCCAGGAAGTCGAAACGTGTGTCGAATGTTCAGCGAAGATGCCTTTGAACGTGTCAGAAGTGTTTTACTTTGCACAGAAAGCCGTTTTGCATCCAACAGCCCCCCTATATGATTCGCGCGATCATGTCGGTCATCTTCACATGAAGATGCGCCTACGTTTACTAACTTGTTGACAGGTGCTCAAACCTGCCTGTATTGCCGCGCTTAAGCGAATATTTAAACTCTGCGACGCAAACAAAGATGGTATCCTAGACGCATCAGAACTGAACGAATTTCAAGTAATCTTCCAGTCTCTAGCCATGAAACTTGCTTTCTAATGAATTTCACAGAGAAAATGTTTTGACGCTCCTTTGCAATCACAAGAACTAGAGGGCATAAAAGAGATGGTAAAGGAGCATGCAGAAGGTGGTGTGCGTAATGATGGCCTGACCGAGGCTGGCTTCTTGTATCTGCATACTATCTTCATCCAACGTGGACGACTGGAAACGACATGGACAGTACTACGGAAATTTGGATATGCGGAGGATTTGCGGTTGACTGAGTCCTTTTTGTTACCCAAGTGCGCGTTGTGCAAATTTGTTGGATCTGTTCTGAGCTGAAATTCTTTTGATAGATTCGATGTGCCTGCGGACTGTTCAGTTGAACTCAGTCCTTTAGGCTACCAGTTTTTCACGGACATTTTTGAGATTTTTGACAAGGTTACCCCATTCCCATCGCTCGATATTGACCATGCTCAAAGCATTTGATTTAGGACCAGGATGGAGCACTCAAAGCGTCAGAGCTACAAGAGGTTTTCAACACATCGCCGGGAAACCCATGGGCATTGCAAAAGTTCCCTGACACTACATTATCCGACGGCACTGGAGCGGTCACCTTACAAGGCTGGTTGGCACAATGGAGGTCAGTATTTGCTTTCATTTTTCTTCGCCTGCGATTGATAATGTTATAGTATGACCACGCTCCTCGACCATAAAACAACTCTGGCATACCTCGCATACCTCGGCTATCCAGCCGAACCACGAACAGATGCTCTACAGGTTACGCGACCACGTAAAATTGACAGACGAAAAGGAAAAGTAACAAGAAACGTCTTCCTGTGTTATGTATGCGGTGCAGCAGGTTCCGGGAAGACGTCATTGCTAAGAGCATTTGCCGGGAAATCTTTCAACACTGTATACGAACCTACGAGCAAGATGATCAGCGTTGTCAATTCGGTGGACATCGATGGTTCTGAAAAATACCTTATTGTGAGTGTTATGTAATTATATTCAGAAGAATTTTTTATGACATTTGTATTAGCTGCAAGAATTTGGATCACGATATGAAGCGGAAACTTTACGAAGTCCTAAAAAGACAGATATGGCAGATGTCATCGTCTATGTGCATGATTCAAGCGACACGAACTCTTTTTCTTACATCAGTAATCTGCGAGTCAGTCTGACATTTTTCTTTTTTGCATTACCCCCTAAAATTTTTCTTAGCAACAATATAGCCTAGATCATATACCAACCCTTTTTGTTGCCACGAAATCCGACCTTGATTTAGCTCTGCAGGTAAGGGTTTAGCATAACATGTGTCTTAGGGACTGCCTCATGCCATTATTTTTTAGCGACACGAGGTGCAGCCAGATGTATATTGCAGACGCTTAGGTCTACAGGTCCCTGTAGCAGTCAGTGTGAAAACGGGCCAGACTGCTGATGTCTTCCATGCTATTTGCAGCATTGCCATGAAGCCGTGCGTGTTTTTGTTTCCAGATGAATATATTCTTGACCAAATTTTACGCAATAGAATGACTTCGATTCCAGGAGGTGCAGATCGGGCAATGACTGCCGCTGCACGACTGAGGATGTATTTCACTTTGACGGCGATATTGGGTGGTTGTGCTGCTGGACTGGTGATATTATTTCGGACATTACTACGACCTGGAGGTGCAGGGCTGCCTGGTTGGACTACACCATGGGCTACATGGCTGCTTGGTAGCAAAAAGTAGTTAACCTTAGACGAGCGTGTGAAATTAGATTTCGATGCCGAAAGCCGACGTGTAAGATCCGAATCTAAGGCATGGCCGATGAACAATGACTACTTGCTGTCGAGCACCTGTAAACAGGAACCTTTTCCATCGATTCTAAGACTTTGAGCCCATAAATCTATCACATAGCGTCGCTCTCTTGCTTCAGCTATCAAATATCAAACCATGGATGAAGACATGAGCATGGATTCAGAATCAGGCTCTGGCCTTCAGCCAGCCTTCGAAGAACAACCGCGGCAGCAAGTTTTCAACGCACAAATGAACATTGGAGATCCAGGTCGAAAGCAGTTGCAAGTTGCCTTCTTTCTAACAATTAAACACTGACCAGATCGCTGATGACCCAACTGAATCACACAGAGATCTAGTCTTCATTCAGGATTGTACTGGTAGTCAAGGCACCTACATATCATCTGCAACCAAGAATATCGAGTCCATCTGTGCCAATATTTTTGAGTCGGGGAAACTTCAAAGTCCAGAAGATCTTAGAGTAGGGCTTGTCGCTTTTCGCGATCATCCACCACAAGACCATACCTACGTCACCAAGAACTTTGGTTTCTCATCCGATATCAGCCAGGTCCATAAACATTTGTCTGGTTTGTATGCTTCTGGAGGTGGCGATGGACCAGAGGCAGTCACCGCTGCGTTGGCAGAAGCCCTAAACATGGATTGGAGGGAGCACGCTAGTAAGATGGTCGTTCTTATCGCCGATGCGCCGCCTCATGGTATCGGAGAATACGGAGACGGTCAGTGTTTCCATTTTCTCATCGCTTCTTCTCAAATTCTTGGTCATTTGTTCAGGATTTGATGAAGGTTCTCCCGATGGTAATGATCCGTTGCAGTTAGCAAGAACAATGGCAAGCCGCGGAATAACCCTGGCAAGTTTTACCCGTCATGAAAATTTCCGGTACAAGACCTGCTGATCTTTTATTAGTTCTTTGTGGCTTGCGAGCCCGCATTGAGCGGGTATTCGGTGAGTCTCTAATTCCTTATGACTGTAACATTGGGTTTTCATAGTTCTCCATCAGTATGCGACCGATTTCTATGAAGCTATTACCACCATCACCTCTGGGCTTATGTTACCCCTTTTAACAGCCGACTTACTCTCTCATGCTATCGTTGGCAGCGTATTGGAAAACCTAGACATGGAGCGTCTCGTACGAGAAGTTGGCCATGCAGTTGCACATCGCATCCTTGGCAACAACGAAAGTGTGGACGACGTTGCTCGAGAACTGCACGAAAAACTCCTGTTGAGGAACGAAAGCACGAAGAAGGTTGTCATCGAGAGTATTTACAAAGAGTCAGAAGAAGCCAAGCATAATGTCGCAGTCTTCACACAAGCACCCTCGTTGGAGGAAGCACGAACGATGCTTAGAAGGGTACAATACCTTTTGACTCACTTATCCCTTTGACTGAGCTTCAAGCTTCTTCATTCGTTATATAGGTACATGGCACACGATTCACAGATAAATACCTAGCAGCCCGACATGCTCTGAACCGGAGTTCATATGCAAGCTATAGCAGCTATACTTCGTCGCCAAAACTCCCATCATCACCAAAAGTTGTTCCGCCAGCTTCTCCACCACGAAAAGTCGTCACAGATTTTGCAACCTTTGGGGCACCTAAATCGGCAAGTGTGTTCGGAACGGCGGTGGCATCAACACCTTTTTCATTGGCAGGTGGCAAGGCGGCATTTGGCGGCATGCAAAGGGGAGCAGGACGTTCTGCGTTCGACGAAGAAGATGAGGAAGAAGACGATGGGAGACAAAAGGTTGAATTGAGGGAGGGTTCGATATCTCTCGATCAGGTTTGTGATTCTTCGTCCCTTTTTTCGTCCTTTCTGTGGAGGATTGCTTAATTGTTGCCTTCTAACCCTCGCAGGCGAGACGAATTGCTATGCAGAGCGCGTGGAGAGGTGCACGCGTCTGATATTCTGCCTACACTTACACACATATTTCGTACGATTGATTATCCAACCTACCACCACTCATTCAGTCAACATTCTTAATGACTCAAGTCGGAAGTCTTGTAGACACGACACCTCCATACGAACGTATTTTGTTGACTTCACCTCGAAAAGAACCCTCGCCCCGTTTTCACCTCTCAAGTATTATTACTTTCCTCATCTGTCTTATGCACTTGGATCGCTTTCTCACTTTATTTTTCAGCCTTGATGTAACATAGCGATTTCTTATTTATGTAAATAAAGAAATCTAATAAAATTTTGAGAGAAAGTGAAATGGGATATAAACTTTAGTCTTTACAAGAGGGATCAGAGTTGCGAGGGGTAATCCGAAGCCTATTCTATTCTGCGTCTGCATGTTTCCGTTTCTTCCGTTTCTTGGGTTCATGTGGGACCTCTGGAGCAGTAGAACTGCAGATCTCCTCTAGTTCAGTCTGCCTTTCAGAGGATTTGATTTCCATGGATTTGGAATCATGATTGGAATGTGCCTTCTCCACATCCTTGGCCCGAGCCTTTATCAAGGATTTTCAGCCTCTTCTTCTCCTCTTTCTTCCTCCGTTTGCGGTCAGCTTGACTCTCGTAATTGTCAGTCTCGTCCCCCGAAAACCTGTTCATCTCGACGACACTAAAGCCTTCTATCTTTTGATCCTTTTGTGAGATTGGCGGAGGCGAGGACTCAGCCTCCATATCCTCGGTTTTCTGCTTGAGCTTCTCTTTTCTATGCTTCTTCTCTGGTGCATGCCTGCCTGCCTTCTTCTCTTTCTTCTCGTTCTTCTCCTTTCTCCGTTTCTTACGCTCTCTCTTTGCCTCCTCATCTTCATCCTCAGTCCCGCTTTCCTTCGTTTCGCGTGATTTTCGCTTCGTTTTCGAAGATTTGATTCTTGTGGTTTCTTTCTTTACTGATACCATTTCTGCAATGGGATCGTTGGCGGAGGAAGCTTGCGAAACCAACGCAGCGAGATGCTTTTCTTCTTCAATCATAGTATCGGGACCCAGCACAGGTCCACGGAAGAATTTTGAGTATAAACCACGTTTAGCTGCATCTCTTTTAGCAGTCGCCATTAATCCAAGTCTGTGAGACTGCGATCCTTGAGCGGCTATTTCGGGCGTGTTGGTACCCGACGTTGCGGGTGTCCCATCTATGGGACGACGACTGGAGAGTATTCCTGTGGAGGTGCATTTTATCGAGGTGTTATTATTGGATGGGTTCTAGATATGTAGTAGACAAAGCTTTTAATGAGTGACAAAAAGAAAGAAAGATATACAAGAGCGATACATTCAATACATACCGTTGAAATTGCGTTTTCCTCTTCATCCTCACTTAGGCATTTGATTTGAATGGATTTCGCAGCCGCTGAAAACAAGCTTGATGTCGAAAGAAAACAAACAGTTACAACGGTTATTCAAGTTCTTATGGAACAAAAAGGATCTTTTTTGTCGCTCACTGGTCCCAGAACGGGAATGCTTCATCGCGGTCTTTTCCCAGTCCTGCAAGATTTTTCTTTTGCGGTATGGCAAGGGGTCTGCTGATGGCTCCTTGACGAAGTCCGGTCCCTTTGCCACCCCATCCTTGGGACACCAGGTATGAATGACTATCCAGAGGCATTTATAGCTGTAAATTTTTGGCAGGCAGTCTGAGTCCCCAGCTGCTCCTGGATGCGCTCAGCGGCGCGACGATGGTTGAGTATTATTCAATTTATTGATGTGCTTGCGGGCCAGGCCCTCAGGCCCTCAGGGGGTTTGATCGGCAACGCTACACGTGACGTCCCTTCTATTACATACGGCGATGTTCAATCATGTTGTTCAAATTCCCATGTTATTTTCCTGCAGAAAAACCTGTTTTTTTTGTTATTAACATAGAGTCGGATGCTTGGGTTTCGGAACTACTGGAGGCGGCTGGAGAGGGGCTCAGATTGCGCGGTCGGAAAGTACCTCCGCCTTTTTATAGTAAACTTGTTTTTTATCTGATAAACATTCAACTAACCCACAGACGGATCCTGCAATGCAACAGCGTCTTGATCATCTTGAAGAATTCGGCCCTGTTTCTCGTTCAGAAGTTGATCTTGCTGCCAAGTACCTCCACTGCGCGGTCAAGTTTTACAAGCGTGAGGCCGACCGTGAGAAGGTGATCAAAGACCGGTGAGGCGACGGGGAGGAAAGGCGAGAACATACTCTTCATTGGGCGGATGGCATCAAACCTGACGGTATTCGGCGGTACGACGCGTTTCTCATCCTGATCCTGGAGCTCGAGAACACGCTGGGGCTGTCTGGGGATGTTCTTCAGGCCATTGTTGACCGCAGCAAAATAGTTTCGCGAGATAAGGTTCGATGTCCCATATGTAATTTCCCTATTGTCCTCGTCGGTGCCACTGCAAATCGCCTTGAAATTTCGGTCGCTGTTTGTGTAGGACCGATCTATGTGTCCAAGTTGCTCACGCTCGACCTTTCCTTAGGGTTTCATGCATCCGACAACATCATCCGCCTGGCCCGTGTCTTCGGAACCTTGTCACGCTCTTGGGCAGATCTCGAAAATTATTACGACTCGGTTATCAAGTTGGAGTTTCCCAGACTCTCTTGTCTGTTTCCCAGCCCGACACCTGCTGCTTCTTCAAAAGTATTGCCTAATCTCACCTTCCGGCAGAACCCACCTCAGCTCTTGTGGACCTGGGGAATGTGAGCACTGCCATGTACACCGCCACCCTCAGCGAAACGAACCAGGAGGTTATCGTCAAGTTTACTGCGCGTTACAACGAAGTTGCACATCGCCTACTCGCTAAGGCTCGACTTGCTCCGAAACTACACTTCTGTGAGTATGGTTGGCGACCTATACATGGTCATTATGGACCATGTGGATGGGAAGTCCATTTGGCAGCTCCAAAAGGACAAAATACCAGTTCCTGCCATTGTCTCGAAGAAGGTCAAGGAGGCGGTGGATCTCCTTCATGAACATCAACCCTGGCACCGCCTGGGCAGAGGAAGTTATGCCATATGGTATTATGCGCAAAGAGCATGATCTATGGCAACTGGAGCGGCTGACTACCCTTTGTAACCCTGGTGTTTAGCTGGGTGTTCCGCCCTTATTTCTTGTGCCTCTGGATTGCAATTGGTTGCATGTAGCTCAGCCTGCCCTTGTCTTATACCTGCCTTTGTATTGTATTACTGTCATCATAATATTAAATGTAACTGCAGATTGAACATGATAAAGCCCTCGAGAACATTCCGCAACTCCAGACCCTCATTCTGGTCCCTCACATCCACCTTTATGACCACAACTATCTTTTCTCCGAAACTGGGGCCTCCAAGCCTTCCAACTACTTCTCCACATCAACAAGCTATCAAGCTACCCGTCGCACAACCCCTCATTCTACTCTCTTACATCCCCCTCTACCAGCTCCACAACTTATCTTTTCGTGCAGTCCAACATCCCATGCACGATCTCAAAACCTGCACTCTTGTACATGCACCACATGGCAGCTGCATGCCCCTCATTACACCTTGGCGTTCTCTAGAGACATCTTTGAAAACAACCTCAAAGATCTTGATGGGCAATGCTTGCGAACGGTTCTCTCGCATCGTTTTGAGGCCAGACGTTCGGACGACTTGAAATTCGAGTGTCTTCAGATTGTCGATTTTGATCACGGTGTTATTGTCGTCTTTATAACCCAACTATTCGAAACCCTCTTCATAAGAGCACTCGCAAATTTTACAGGTGAGAAAGGCCATTTCAGATGAAAATTTCAATTGACAAGGATTAGAGGGAGGAGTTCCACCCAATTAGCAAAGCAAAGCCCAAACCACATCGCTTAGTTTGCTGATGCGCCAAAAGTTGAGCAACCGTACTCGTTTTAGGATCGTTGAAACCATACGCAATTGCAGCATCTTCCATGATACCGGACTCGTGGAGGGTATCTGGTCGCGTTGGAAGGACATGAGCATTTCTCGGAGAAAAAATAGGCCAAAGTGGTGGACAATGTCACAAGGTGTATCTAGTTTCCCCCAAAAGATACACGACATCAAGATGTCAGATTCACTCTTTCCCGACGTAGGTAAATGTTCTCTCAATCGCTCATTGAATTGGTATGCATCTCCAGATTAACTTTGTAAGTTAGAAAGAGATAATTTACTTCTTGACTTTAAGTAAATCGTTGGCATCATTTCCAGCAACTGCATCGCAAGCAAAAGGTTAAATTTTGATTGTATGATGACCCCAAATGCTCACCATTGAGAAGTAAGCTCTGTGAATCCAGCATGACTTTATTTTGTGATTGCGACAGAATCGTAGCAATGTCGCGAGCAGCTTCCAAACGACGAAGTTCAAGGAAGCCCTTGTTTTTGCGTAATGACTCTCCAATCAACTCAGCACTTTGAGCTTCTCCCTGAGCCCTGACAATGATGGACTGCAAACAAAGATATCCGTGTTGGTAGGAAAGTAGACGTGATAAAGTCAAGACACAAACCTGTTTCTCTTGAATGGCTTGATCTACAAGGAAAGCAGCTCGAAGTGCCGTTTGTTGCGCAACCTGCTTAGCCTCAACAGCGTGCGTAAACTCAGTCGAGAAAGCGACATGGGTAATGGAGACATCTTCCAGAACAAGATTGAAACGGAGTGCGCGGTCGGTCAGGTTCTCTCGTACGAGACGTGACACCTGTTGGTCTGTTAAATGTGAAAATAATGAGAAGATACATTGCACGCACATGCTCTCGCTGCGTGATAAGTTGACTGGCATTGAACTGGGCCACAACACTTTTCAAGACCTCATTGACGATGGAGGGTAAAACCCGTTCGTCATAATCTTTACCAAGTTCGCGATATATTTTTGGAAGACCGGGTATATCAGGTCGAGAGAGAACACGGCAAGTGATGTTAACCATTTGCAAGTCTAGGAATATCCACATGTGTTTCGGTGTATAATTTGAATGTGGAGAAAACGGAAGCATACCTTTGGTACCCGTTAAACTGGCAACGTTTCGAGGTTTCGCCCGGATATCGAATACAATGGGAGTTTCAAACCAAGGAATCTAGAAGACAGATTCAAGTACAAAGCTTGAAAAAGAGTTGTTGTGCCTTACCACAACATGTGTACCTTCATGGAAAATCTCGTCCTTGATGCCATGCAATCTGCATAGCACTAAATCAGCACAAATACGTCGAATACTGAACTGGTACTTACCTGCTATATTTGATAGCACGGTGACCACCATCCACTATAGCAAATTTTCAGTATACATTAATTGAAACGTGGAAGAATGGAACGTACCATTGAACAAACTGGCGTTTAGAGCAAGACCACCACCAATAAGCGCAATGAGAAGTCCACTTCCAGCAAAGAACCCTCTGCTGCCCCCTGGCAATGGACCACCTCCATTATTACCAACCGTCCTAAGTTGTTTTGCGAGCCGACGGAAAGCTTCCTGACCGTTCATATTTCCAGGTTGAGGTTGACCGCGAGTCGGCGACACGGTTACAGATTTAATGTGACGTTGTCACAGGTCACTGCAACAATTTTCTTTTTGGCGAACCTGGACTCGGAGATGCGGTTGCTTTCCTAACCACCTGCTTCCTAACCATCCGCCGCCATTTAACAACATCCTGTTAAATGCTCGGTGAAGATAACTTGAGCAACGTCGTCTGTTATTTCAATAGCACCCTGACTCTAAATTAACCTGGGAACTTTTTGACAGCTGGGCTGGATATCCATTGCATGCTGGTAACTGTTAACGGACAGATAATGGGATTATTCACAACTAAAACGCCTTGTCTTGCAGGATTGTAGCATCTTCTCCACAAGTCTATGAGAATTACTTGCTCCAGTCAGGAGACGGCCTCAGTGTCTTATTCGTCGTTATCTGGTTGTTGGGAGACTTAGGAAACTTGACTGGCGCAATATTAGGTGGGCTTCTGCCAACTGTTATTATTCTGGCTATTTATGTGAGTCCATTCCCTCATTCTATCTCCAAAAAGCTAAGTGAATCCTGGATGAAAGTATACGACATGCGATTTCACCTTGTTCTGCCAAATATATTATTACCGCTGGAAGCGAGGGCAACTAGGCTTTGGTGATAATAGGCAGGAAGAGCAGGTCCCCTTATTAACGAGTGAACACCAACATGCAGACGACGTTGTTCCTGCAGGGGTCATCGTCGTACGGTACTTCTGTGCACTTGCATTTGTCGTTGGTGTAGGGGTCGCGGCTTGGTGGATTACCACCGATGATAAGGAGAAATCAGATTTCATCAAACCCGACCAGGAAAAGAAATGGTGGCTTATTCAGTTGCTTGGTTGGTCAAGTGCATTGCTATTCGTTCGTGTTTATCGTATTCCCTTCCGCAACCATCTAATCTCATTTCCGCTGTAGCTCGGTGCACGCATTCCGCAAATATGTTAGTCCCCACGCTACTTTTTTCATTTGCTTATGCTTAATCCGGAACTTGAGTAAAAAATTTCAAGACGCGCTGCGAAGGTTTGGCTCCCGCGTTGTTTTTCTTTGCGATATTCGGAAATACGACCTACGCATTATCAATCTGTGCGAAGAGCATGGACCGGGACTACCTGATTACGAATGGTGGTTGGTTAGCAGGTAGGATTTCTATGGCGATGCGATATTAGCCCGTGGTTGATGGACGATACATAGGGAGTGCACTGACAGTATTTCTTGACATCTTCGTGAGTGCATGATGATCCTTCAGAGAGCTTCCTCTGAGTGGGCGTTCTTGTGTCGCCTTTCGACAGGTTTTGTGTCAGTTTTCCTATTATCGTTACATCGATGAAAACAATGCCCAAGTTAGTTAGCGATGGTTAATTTCGTATAGAGACACGTCTAGTATCGATCGATGGGTTGCGTATAGAGCTTTATATAAATTTTTGTCGTATAGAAGGTTTATCACCACCCACGTCAACCGATATCAGCCTTGAGACATCCTAGTCAAGACATCGAAGCGCTGAATCTTTGACAATCGTCCAAATGGAACTGAGGACAGCCATGATTTGATTTTTGGGGGGAATGAGGTCCGACAAAACGGCTTGGATCATTCCGAAGATCCAAATATTCACGCAGCGTTTTTCAGGCTGCCTCGTTGTCTTCCTCGTGCCCTAGATGTTCATTACAAAATCCCACGTTGCAGGTCACCCATCAGGTTTTCTTGGATCTCTTGTCCAGCTGCTAAAATTCCATCGGCATGCTTTATGCCTCGTGTCTCTGCGGAGCTCTTTGGGTACGTCTTCATCAGTACACGATCCTTGAAACCGTTATAAGCAGCGCATGTCCTTTTAGATGTCGAATTCTGCCCTCGCTTACTTTTTCTGTCCTACTTGACTTTTGATTGATGGTAGGTCCTCGTTACTTGTGAATTCAGATTTCACAGGGCTGATGAGGGCTGATACGGACATACACCAAACGTCAGGTTGGTACCCTTGTCGCACATACTTGATCAAGTTAGCTACGATCTGGGAAAACGACCAGAGGGTATAAACCCTTGAATATTTAAATTATAACTTGAAACTCTCTATCGGAGCAACGTCCAATTCCGGAATTGTCTTCCGCTCCATACCCTCCCCCCATGTCAACTTATCCTGCTCGGATTCCCGCTAGCGTATTCACAAACTCAAATTGCAAAAAACCTTCATTCAAAGCCTACACTCCGCCGCTACCACATCCCCTGAAGTCACGTATTTACAATACCGCTGACGATGTATACGTTCCCCGTTCACCCGCCTTCATGTCCATAGGCTATTTGCGAGAGGCTATAGCAGCGATAGATACGAAAATATCCTCCCTCGTCCAAGAGCGCAGTGAGCTCGAAACGAAACTGGAACAAGCAGTCCGATTACAATCCCCGGTGCTACGTCTTCCCAGCGAGCTCTTATCGAGCATCTTCAGCATCGGGGTTCTGGAGATGGGCGACGAAAATCCCATCATGGTGCCCACGCTGATGCTAGTATGGTAAGACGTTTGACATTATGGTCCGGCGTGCCGGTTCTAATGTCCTAATCAAATAGTCGATACTGGGCAGAAGTAGCATTGAACACACCAATGCTGTGGGCGAAGATTTCAGTCAGCCCACATGACTCTTTAGAGAAGGCACGGCGACGACTTGTGCGATCAAAGTCTTGCCCCTTAGACATTACGGTGAAATTTGGCCCCCGAATCGATTATACGACCAGCATCACTGAACAGATCATACACGCTATGGAATTGTTCCGCCCGGCACTTTGGCGGACCAAATCCTTCAGTTTGACCGTACCGAATCGTCCGCATGCCTATACAGCCCTCCTTCGGTGCCAAGAAGATGCCCCTCTGCTTGAAAACCTTACCATTCATGTTTGTAACTCGATGCAGGATGATCACTACACCAGTCCTCCGCCATCCTTGTTTAACGGATGTACGCCACAGCTCCGTTCATGCTCGTTAACGTCATTCAATTTTGGATGGGACAAAAAACTGATGACCCATCTACGTATATTGAAGCTCGGAGGTTATTTCAATTCGCTAGCACCCTCCGCGGTCACACTTCTCGACATTCTGAGACAATGTCCAGAGCTTGAAGAGCTTGCATTGCGAAATATGTCTAACGTTGATTCAAATCCTTGCCCGCTGAGAACGATGGACGAGCCTGACACACCTGTATTGAGCAAAATCCAACTTCCTCGATTGAAGAAAGCATCCTTTTATTACGCCGGCATCGCTCATACGCGGGAAATTATGAGCCACATCGCGTTCCCTAACCTGGAGTCCCTGGAACTCTCCTACTTGGAAAACGTGACTCCTATACTGCACCTTCTCTATACGCAGGCGTTGACAAGGCTTCCCCTAAAATATCTCCGCGTTGAATCTTGCTTATTTGGTGAAATGAAGTTTATAAATTTGCTTCGTAAACTACCTTCATTAGTCACTCTAGAACTCGTGGACATAGAGGATGTCTCATACTATGTTTTGAAGGTGAGCTGCGATTTTATTCTCCTTGACTTCGTTTTCATCTGATACAAGTTCCTAGTCTCTTTCTTCTACCCAGCCCTGGGTATGCCCCAAGCTTGAGAATGTGACACTCGACGGATGTACATCCTTCGATTGGGATTCGCTCCGCACTTTTGTTGAATCCCGTCTCCCTGCAACTGCCTCGTACAAACGCTACCATACGAGCGTTGCGTCAATTGTGTCTTCAGCCTCTGCTGCAGCAGCGGAGTACGCCCGTATCAAGACTCGCCAAGATCGCAATGGACAGCTCAGTGGACCTCAACGCCTACAGATGGTAGATGTGACGAGATGTAGTCAGATCAGCAAGGAGATGTTTCAATGGCTGCGGATGTATGTTGCCGTAGTGAAATGTGAATCTGCCAAAGGTGTTTAAGGTGAACCTGCGATGCAATGATTTTCTCGACCTTTTCACATTGCTTATAGAATCCTTACTTTCCCTTGATTTCGTTTCCCCTGGATATCTTCATATTTTCGTTCCAAATTATCATGGATGGATATTCCTAATTGTAACTTTATTATTGTATTCATATATCGACCCCAATTTGCATCCGTATCTGAAACAATTCCAATTCCAATTCGGTATATACAGATGTTCAGCTCTTGAGAAATGCCAGCATAGCCTTACGCTTTTCCTCCTCCATCCTCCGCTGTTTCTCGTACCCTCTACAACCGCGTCCGTGTTCTTTCATGCGTTTCCGACTTTGTTCGGCGGCTTTGACGTGGGCAGCCAATGCTGCAGCATTATGTGTAACACGTTTTTGTGAGGCTTTGTATGGCCCCGCGGTTTTGGCCTTTAAACCGATGCCCAATCGATCAGATTTGAGTACCGTAGCAATAGGCGTGAGCAGCGCTTTCCCTCCGTGAGTAGTCGAGACGTCGATGCCAACATCGGCAAATCCGTCTTGATCTTCCGGCCTTCCATCTTCAGCTTTCACACTTGAATCATCCGGCTCCGAATCCGAAAGTGTAAGGTCTATGACATCGACATTTCGTAACTCACTAATTTCATCGAACTCCTCCATCTTGACCTCTACAGTCCGTTGATGGTGAGACAAATTGGTAAATTTCAGACGGCCTTTGTCCTTGGACTTTGTCGGGATAATCTCATCATCCGGCAAGATGTCTTTGACGGGCTTCCGACGAGGAACGTTGGGGCCAAGGGGTTCTCCTTCATTCCAACCTGAGCGCTGCAACATCCCGAAACCCTTGTTGGAAGGTCCGATCTCGAGCCAGACGGGTGGTGTATATTTTCCCTCCGAAGGCAGTGGAGGAGGGTCTCGGGCAAGAATCTCGGCCAGACTAGGAACTGGGGTCGACACGGAAGGGGAAGGTTCCGACCGGATAGCATTCATAATGAACCAGTTGTTTTTATTCAGGCGTATCGGCGACTTTGGGACTGTGGAAGGTATCGGTTCCTGTGATGATGAAGTATGCAAATTAGCACTTGCTTTAGTCATTGTATCTGAAGCGTCCCGAGCAGCGATTGTGTGACTCGTCAACGATCGATACCATCCAGAAAGATTATTGCCGAAAGAGTTGTTAGATGTGTCGTTTGGTTCGGAAGAGTTGTCATTTTTATAGTCCCATCCGTCATATGAACCAGTCGCTGGTACGAAATGGGGCGGTGGTCTTGAGCGCTGGGGTTTGGAGATGTGTGAAGCCTCTCGCTGCCACACTTCTGCAGAGTCGAGTGGCTCCTTTGTTTCAGGTATTTGTACTGTCTGCCTTTCCGATGCATCGTGGTCTTCTGGGTCATAGTGTGAATAGATGTAGTGGGCAACTGTGGCCATGATGGTTGAGATCAAAAGTCTAATTCAGCTGCTGACGTAATTATCGCGAGCACTGGCGAACAAACAAAGCCAAACTCTGCGCCGCGAGAATTGTCTTGTCGACAATAGATGTCCCATCCCTTCGTTATTGATCGTAAGCACAGAGATACAAGTAGAACTAATTGTTGGAATATTTCGCACCAATCACGTCATATTGCATCATCATGAGTAAGTGGATATTAACCAATAGCGGAATGGACTTGTAGAATAGCATAGCCATGTTTCCTTGTGTATATATACTAAGCTCATGGGGGCGGAATCCCTCATCGGTTTGATCCAATACATATAGTATCCCCACTCTGTACTAGTCCCTGCCGTGTGTCTAGCGACCAGTCCAGTCTTGTTCATCAAACCGACCCCAATTTCTAACACTAATGGTATGAGATGTATTTATATTAAAAAAAGATGGTTCTTCTTCTTCTGACCCCTTAACTCAGGTTTTCATTTGTAAAGTTTGATGCTTTTTTAGCCTGTCACGGTCACTTGTTTCTACAGTCGCGGACAAAGACAACTAAAAAAAATTAAATTTTTCCACACCTCCGAAAACCATCGGAATCAATAGAAACCCACTTAAGGAGCTTCCAGGCCAAATTTCAGTACATTCTATCAAGCTGTTCTCGTTTAAATTACCATTTAAGGAATCTGTACCTTGAAATATTGGCCGAACCCTTAAAAAATTATGTAAAATCATGAAAAATAGCGCAATCACTTTCTTTTCTGAAGAGCGGAATAGTCCCAAAGTTTGGTGAATTTTTATCAAACCGATCTTCCCCAAAAAAATCCTCAAGTTTTCCTATCCTAGCTATGATTCATCACATGCTCTCCGCTGGGAAAATAATAAATGTTGTTTGGCTCGGCTGTAAACAAGACAATTTTTCTAACCAAGTCTCAATGCTTGAGACCAAAGAAGCTGGCCATGAATGCAAAATTACAAGCTTGAAATGGTAATATTACATAGGCCTCTATGCTAACACAACACTCCAGTAGTGGGGATGTGCCAAGTACCAATATCGTCATGTTCAAAAGAAGACCTTTGACGATGCTGCGATGGCAGCGCTCAACTTGTGCCTGGTTTACTTCATTCAAAAATCCATTACTTAATTGCTCCTGGCGGTTTATAGACGCATATTGGATTCTGCTCTCTGGAAAAGTGTTAGGGCAACTGCGGATGACTTAGTCGAGATCTAGCAGGGGATCCTAAACATATATATAAATGTAAAATACAACAGGAAAGCACACCTAGCAGGGGATCCTAAAAGAAAAGGATAAAGCCCTGCTAAAGTGGGATGCATGTCTATATACCAAAAATCGGAGTGGAAATAATAAAATGATGAAAAATAATGAAATGATGAAAAAGATGGAGAATGGTGAAACAGTGATAAGAATGCTACGTCACGTGATCATCGGACTCCAGTATCGGAGCCACAAGTGCACTCTGTCTTGGACTAGCAACGATGAGGAGGAATATACAGAGGTGACGGAGTAATATCGGAGGAGACATCGGACGATGCGGAGCGTCCCCTAACATCCACCCCCCCTTCAAGGCAGTGACGACCCAACACTGAACGGAAAGGAATGGAGCGGAAGTCGACCATATGGATGTGACGAGCAGCACCAGGGTGCCTCTGGTAAAAATCCGCCACTAGTTCCGGCGCATGAACATTATCCCAAGGTTCCCAGGAATTGTGTTCAACACCGAAACCCTCCCATTTGACCAAGTAACGCAGTTTCCGGTTGACCATCTGACTGTCCAAGATTTCCTCCACCACCCACTCCTCTTCACCATCTACAATTTCCGGTAAGGGAGGCAGAGACGTCCGTCGGCCAGGAATGGGGTCCAGAGGAGCCAACGATAATTTGACCACATTGAAGACGGGATGAAGTCTACTCATGGACGGAGGAAGGCAGAGCCGGTACGCACTGTTACCAGCCTGACTGTCAATTGGGAATGGCCCCAATCTCCGGTGAGAAAGTTTATGTGAAGGTCAAGTGGTCTGAATGTTGCTAGCATCAAGGAAGACCATATCACCTGCTTTGAACTCCGGAGCTGGGGTGCGTTTCCGATTGTAGTAGAGCGTCATGTCATCTTTCGACTTGGCCAGAGCCGCCTTTGCTTCCTCCAAGGCGTCTGTCATCCGATCTTTGAACTCATTGACGGATTCCACGTGGGACCGAGGCTGGTCTGGTTCAAAGCCCATGCAGGGGACACGTCCGGTGTCGAGGAGGAAAGGAGGGTGCTGAGTGGAAGAGTGAACCTGGTTGTTGTACTGGAATTCCACAAAAGGTAGAAGCCCCACCCAATCATCCTGTCTTTGGTTGGTGAAGAGTTGGAGATACTGTTCCAGTTCCTGGTTGACCCGTTCTGTCTGTCCATCTCCCTGTGGGTGGTAGGCGGTGGTGGCTGCCAACTTAATTCCGAGTAGCCGGTAGAGTTCCCAGATGAATTCCACTACGAACTGTGGACCTCTATCGGAGACGACTCTCCAAGGGAGACCGTGATGTTTCCACACATGGTTGAGGAACAGGTGTGCAGCTCTGGCGGCAGAGATTGTAGTGACAGTGGACACGAAATGTGCGTGCTTTGTGACGGAATCAACGATGACCATGATGGAATCATGTCCTGCAGATTGTGGCAGCTCGACAATGAAGTCCACACTGA
>Ga0193743_1000481_pt1 | contig 31513 bp, 27 predicted proteins | sample L2c2metaG_FD_143038 | JGI IMG/M metagenome (GOLD analysis project Ga0193743, IMG submission 143038) | Soil microbial communities from a riparian zone of the East river system, Colorado, United States - L2c2 | ecosystem: Environmental > Terrestrial > Soil > Riparian zone | place: USA: East River...
ATGCGCTCATCGCCTGCCGCTGCCGAGGATCTTCAATCAGGGTGCGCAAGGCCGCCTGCAGATGATCTATGTTATTAGGCGGCACAAAGATAGCGGAATCCTGCCACGCCTCTCTTAAGCTAGGGATGTCGCCTAGCACCAACGCACAGCCAGACAATGCCGCCTCCAACACGGAAAGACCGAAGGGCTCATAGCGCGCAGGCAGAGCATAAATAGCCGCGCGCGCATACCAGGAAGCCAACTCAGGCGTTGAGAGCGGTCCTAGCACGTGGCATCCAGCCAGTGATGCGGTCCTCCCGTCGGGGCTTTCTTGCTCTCCAGCCAGGAATACAGGCCATGGCAGCTTCGGTGCAATTTCAACCAGGGCCTGCACGTTTTTTGCCTCATCCCAGAATCTACCGGCCGAAAGAATGAACGGCTCCTTTGGTTCCGCGCGGAACTGGGCGGCGCGTCTGCCGTTGCCAATGACTCGCGAGATTGCGGGATTCACGTCGTAGTTTTCACTCACCGACGCAAGCATTGCCCGCGAAGGCGCCGTCACTAAGGTGGAGCATTTTAAAGAGTGCTCTACTTCTCTGCGATAGCAACTCCAGTTGTCAGGTAACGGCGTACCCTTGACCGCCGCCCACCATGAGGTCACGCAGGAATGCACGGTCGTAACAACGGGAGCCTGCCAGCCAAGCGCTCCATGGCACAGAGTGTTGAGGTGAATGACATCCGGATGAAACTGTCGCTCCAGGTCGAGAAGCCACGGCCCCGATCGTTCTACATCACTCCAGGGCTCGTCCATCCATTCCAGCTTCAAACTCGAATCCCACCATTTCAGGCCTGATATTGCGGCTGCCTGTGACTTCTGCAAAGCACTGCCTGCCCTGCCGAATGTCGCGAGACAGACGTCTATACCTTTGGCAGCGAGTCCTTCCGCCAACTGCATAGCGAATGTCCAAACGCCACCCACGGTATCGCCCGTCATCAAGACACGCCGCAGCGGACCCTCACCCAAGGCGGTTACCCATGCTTTCGAGCTGCACCAGTGCCTCGGGCCGCTGCTCCTGGATGTCGCTGAATTCGTCGAACTGACTCAGATAGAAGTCATGCGCTCGTTCCCATGCGCGATCGTCGGGACGTCCCCACCGATGTGTATAATCCGGCGATCCCGGATAAGGAAATAGCGGCACGGGCTTATTCGCCCAAATGCCATGCTGCTGCAAATGATCGCGCCAAGCCTCGACCTTCTCCGGGTCGTCGGAGCGGCAATCCAGCAGATTCGCCTGAACGAACGGCACTCGCTGCTTTGCATGCAGGAGCCGGTCGGTAATCTCATCCGTAGACAACTTGCATTTTTTCGCGAGCAGATCACGGCCGGCTTCCGTGATGCTCTCAACACCGGCCTCAATCGATACGCAGCCCGCCTTGCCCAGGAGATCAATCATCTGTGGACTCCAGAGGTCAATTCTGGTCTGTATTCCGAACTTGATTCCGCGCGAGGCGATGAGCTCAAGCACGGGAGCAAACGCTAGAAAAATTTCATCAATGAAGTAGACGTATTCAACGCCTGCGGCCACAAGTCCATCGAGTTCCTGACCGATGACAGTGAGCGGCCTACGCCGAAACACGTCGCGAAAGTTATCTTTGGCGCAGAACGTGCAGTGGTACGGACATCCCCGCGAGGTTTCCATCTCCGCGCCCGGCCCGGCCGGAGCCGCATCGAAGCGGTGATGGTGATGAGAGTGTTTGGCAATAATAGCGGGTTCCCAGCGTAAAGCCGGAAGCTCATTCATGTCGGAGGCGTGCGGCCCACCCCGAACGCGCACTCCATTAGCAGTTTGGTAACAGATCGAGTCAACAGTAGACCAGTCACCGGTCAGCTTCGGCAACACTTCTTCACACTCGCCGAGCACGACTACATCCACACCCAGCTTGGAAAGCGTAGTCTGCGGCGTGGTGGACGCGTGCGGCCCAACAGCGATCAGGTGGGTACCGCAATCCTGCAAAGCCTCCACCGTCTGTTGCGGAATTCGCAACTCCGGAGGCGCACAACGCCAGAAGAGATAGCTGGGCGCGGTCGTCACCACCACGAAATCCGGCCGGTATTCTTTGACTCTTTCAGCTATCTGGCTGAAGGTCAAGCCGTCCATCTGACCATCGACGATTTGCACGTCATGTCCAGCCTTTTCAAGTAACGCTCTTGAATAGGCATACTCCAACGGAAGGTGAGGTTCGCGACAACCGAAATAGATACTGCCTTCGAAACTCCAGGGCGGATTAACCAGAGAGAATCGCATTTAGACTCCTACCGCCTGTGGCCGGACTACACCGTGGTTCTTCATTAACCATTGATACAATTGCTCCACGCCCTCACGGACATTCACCTTCGGCGCCCACCCCGTAGCCGCCTTGAACTTCCGTGTATCTGATACGTAATAGCGTTGATCTCCAGCCCGCCATCCAGCCAGTTGAATCGCCGGCGCAGCCGCGTTTAGCGACCGGATCAAATCCAGCAGTTCCAATAAGCTCACGGTGTTTCCGAGTCCGCCGCCGATATTGAATGCTTGTCCCGAAAGAGTGCGAATGTTCGCCTGCGCCAGAAGGAATGCGTCAACCAAATCTTCCACAAAAAGTACGTCGCGAACCTGCATGCCGTCGCCGCAAATTAAAATCGGCTCACCTTGTATCGCCCGCATCAGGAAATGGGCGACCCATCCCTGGTCCTCAGTCCCCATTTGATGCAGTCCGTAAATGCAACTCATGCGAAACACTACTGACGGAATTCCAAAAGTCCTAGCGTAGTCGAGAACGTATTGGTCCGCTGCGCCTTTGGAGCATCCGTAAGGACTGTGAAAGTCCAAAGGCCGCTCTTCACTAATCCCGGTTCGGAGATTCGTATCCAATGGTTGGTAGCGGGTACAGTTCTTTTGCAAGGTCAGATCCGCCAGTGCTCCATAGACCTTGTTCGTCGAAGTGAACACTAACGGCGGCGGGTTGTCGAGCAAACGAATCGCCTCCAGCAGATTCAGCGTTCCTCCTATATTGACTTCGTAATCGTGCCACGGCTCTATCAAGCTGCTTGTTACCGCGACCTGTGCGGCGAAATGAAATACCTGTTTGGCGTTGATCACTGCCGCCCGCAGGCGCACGGTGTCACGCACGTCCGCGATTTCAAAAGTCACCCGGCTCCGGTGCTTCGCTCGCAGCCACGCCGCGTTTTCGTCTACACCCGGCCGCGAAAGATTATCGTAGACCGTTACCTTCTGTCCCTCGCTGAGGAGCCGATCAGCCAAATTTGTCCCGATGAAGCCCGCGCCGCCGGTGATCAGAACATGCTGCTCATCCACCTTAGCGTAGCGGCGTGTTACTGGTTTTACCGCCTCACGAACTGCGCTCAGTCCACCTTCAGACCACAAACGAAATAGAAGTTTCGGACTGTCATCGGCGGCTATCAGTCCATAGTGGTAGTCGCGTTCATCGGAGTAGGCCGGCTCGGGACTGTTAACTCCCTGCGGACAGTCGTACATTCCCTGCCAATACATCCGGGCTGCCGGCGCGCTCATCGCGTCTACAAACGCCTGCACTTGCGCCCGTTCATCGCCCCGCCACGTGGAAAATCCGGTCTGCGTGATCCAGATCTCGGGCGTCCGCCCCAAACGGGCCAGCCGGCTTCTTACATTTCCGACTTCCTGGTCCCAACCACCCCAATCAAATTCGGGCTTGCCGGGGAATCCCTGGATAGCTACGGCATCAATGTACGGAAGGACACCGCGCTCCTCCATCAAATCAAACCAACCGAGATCTGTCGCACACAGGCCGGGCAGAACCGATTTCTTCCCGCGCGTCCGAATCCAATACGCCGCTCCCCCGATCATTTCGGTGAAGATCTTCCAGTCGGGATCCATTCTCGTGTCCCATTCGTTCGGATGATCAGGGCGGTTCCAGAGTTCAATCCATTCGAACAGATCGCCGAAGCGCGTGATCATCACATCAATAAAATCGGCATACGCTTTTGGCGCCTTGGGCGGCGATGAGAACTTCGGAGCTATTCCAAGCGATGGCGGAGTGTACAAAAAACACGGCAAGACACTTATTTCGGCGGCAAGACGCGGCAGCAACCAGGCGTACCATCCATCGCCTTGCGACGTATACCAGTCTGCCCAGCAAACCGCTGTTCGCATTTCCCGAATGCCAAGTATTTTCGCCTGAGTCAAAACACGTTCTACTCGTCCATACTCGCCCGGACGAAAACATTCCAATAACCCGACTTTCGGCTCCGCCGCTTGGCCGTTGGGAGCGTTCTTCATATCATCAACCCTCTGACAGCCAGTTCGACTCGCGCATCCATCACTCGATCGGCGGCAGTTTGACCGTCCAGCCATGCGGCCAGATCTTGCAGGCCCTCTTCCATTGTGATCTTGGGACGCCATCCCAGGATGTCTCTCGCGCGCGATATGTCCGCAAAGCAGTGCCGGATGTCTCCGGCCCGGTATTTCCCGGTGATCTCCGGCTCCAAACCGTCTGCTCCGAGTGCACGAATGGTTCGTTCAGCGATCGCTTTCACCGTGGCCGCTTCGCCAGATGAAATATTGAAGGCTTGTCCACTTGCCTTGGCGTTTTCAAGAGCCAAACGGCATGCCGCAGCAACGTCGTAAACACTGACGAAGTCTCTCCTCTGGAGACCATCCTCATAAATGAGCGGGGCCTTATCGTTCAAGACCCTCGCCGCAAAATTACTCAGAACGCCAGTGTATGGGTTTGAGAGCGCCTGGTAAGGTCCGTATGTATTGAAAAATCGAAGCGCCACGGCTCGCATCCCGTAGGCCCGCGACACGATCAAGGTCATCTGCTCCTGATCGTATTTACTGAGCGCATAAACGGACGCAAGTGACGGGGTCTTATCTTCCGGTGTGGGAATCGGGATCAGCGGGCATCCTGCTTCATCGCGGATCTCCCAATCGCCGATTCGCAATTGGTCGATTGTGCGACCCGGCGCGAGTCTCTTTTCTCCAGCGGAATCCTGATACAGCCCCTCCCCGTAAATACTCATGCTCGATGCGACAACGATCGATTCCACAGGCTGGCTACTGAGTGCCTGCATCAAAGTTGCGGTGCCGATATTGTTAACGCTGGTATATTCGTCGATCTGATACATGCTCTGACCGACGCCGACCAAGGCCACCAGGTGCACCACGGCGTCAATCTGTTTCAGTGAGCGCGAGAGGGTTTTTACATCCCGAATGTCACCGACGATTAGTTCTACGTCTGAATTCAGATAAGAAGGCCGGGTGCGCTCAGAGCCGTGGACCTGAGAAACCAAGCTATCCAGCGCCCGTACGTGATAGCCGTTGTGGAGCAACTCGTTTGCTACGTGCGCACCAATAAACCCGGCGCCGCCTGTAATCAGCACATTGTTAGCCATAGTAAAAACTACTCACCGCAGAGTACTTAATGTTCTTTGATGTATGCACACCACAACTGTCTTGCAACGTAAGACACTACGCGAGCCAATCCGCGCCGCTTACAAACTGAAGCGCGGGAAAGTGGATCGGAAACGTCTAACCCAATAGCATTCGCATGTACGCCCTATTTAGTCTCAACGGCAGCTTGTAGCTTCTCAATCATTTCTAAATGATGCTTCAAGGTCGGCAAAATCTTAGACGCAAAGCCTTTGACGTCAGGATCGGTTGATTCTGACGCAGCTTTTTCGAAGGCCGCTACATCTTCCTTGTGATCGTCTACCATCATTTTGACGTAAGTACTGTCGAAGTCTTTCCCGGAGACCATCTTCAAATGCATTGCGGATGCATCGTTGCTGATTCCTTTACCACTAGGGAGGTCCAAACCTTTGGACGCTGCCAACTTGCTTAATTCGCTGTTGGCCTTCGAGTGATCACGGACCATACGATTCGCGAACTCCTTCACCTTTGGATCCGATGCTTTGAGTGCCGCCATTTTCCCAAGTTCGACCTCTGCAGTTCCTCCTTTTGCGGCAGACTTCAGAAAGTCAGAGTCGGTACTGTTTAGCGAGGAAGCTCCTTGCACCAGAAGAGCAGTACTTAAAAGAACCAGCGCAAGTTTGGATGGTGCGCTCGGCAAACCGGTCATGTTTGTGTCTCCTTTCAAACATCTGTTGGACACGATCTTGTTTATTCTGTTACAGACAAACACGCCGGCCCCTCAGCACGTTAAAGAAGTGACTAGAGAAAACGATAGGTAACTTTCGACGGGCAAAAGCGACACCGTTCTTAGACTCCGACGACGATACGATGCCGGATAGCGTACTGAGTCAATTCCGCGGTCGACCCGAGCAATAACTCGCGCTTGATGGTGGCTTTGTGGTGATTCACTGTTTTTTCCGAGATACGCAGCAGGGAGGCAATCTGCTTGTTAGCCCGGCCCTCGGCTACTAGCTAAAGCACCTGGCGCTGGCGTGAGGTCAACGTCCCGCCGGCGGCCGTGCCGCTTCCGATTGACAGCGCTGTGTTTCGCTTGACAAGTGAGTTACGTAGCTGCCGCCCCTCATCACCGTGTCTATTGCGGCCTTCAACTCAGTGACAGCGGAACTTTTCAGGAGGTAGCCTGCAGCTCCGGAGCGCAAGGCTTCTTCCACATAGACGAGCTCGGCGTGCATGGTGAGGAAATATGATCCGGATGTCTGGCAGGATTTTCAATAGTTGGCGGCATGCTTCGAGTCCGTTCAGCACCGGCATGGAAATGTCGAGCAGAATGAGGTCGGGCCGCAGTTGCTCGGCGGCGCGCACCAACGCCTGGCCATCCCCCGCTGTCCCCACGAGGTCGAAGTCGTTTTCCAGCAGTTTTCGAATGCCCTCTATCACCAGCATGTGGTCATCCGCCAACAAGAGCCGGGCGCGCTTCATAATCTGTCCTCTTGCAGTGAGACGCAGACTCGTGCGAGAACTGCACAATGAGGCATGCGAGGCTCTTCAGAGCGCCATCACGGACTGAGTAAAGCGATCCGGCTTATCTTCGATTTAGCTTGGAATCCTTGAAAATCAGCGACTTGGAACCGAAATAGGCGCATCCTCAAGAGCCCGCAGATCCAATTCCGTAACGGACAGACGATCTGACCTGATTTAAAAGTAGAATTTAGTGGCGACCTGCAGTTCGCGTGGACCACGACCGCCGGCATAGGCATCGATGACACCGAAGTTCGAAGCGCCGTAGCTGAGATGCGGTGTCGCGAAGGTGGGCGTGTTTGTAACGGTGAAACCTTCGAGACGAAGCTGCAGGTAACGCTGCTCCGTGAAATAGATGTTCTTGAAGATGGCGACATCCGCATTCTTCAGGGCCGGGCTGCGGTAGGTGGAAATCGTGCGCGGCATGGAGCCGAAGGTATCGGGTGCGGGGCGAGAGAAGGCAGCCGCATTCACGTAGTTATTGAGCTTGGATTCGACCGAACCGGGCATGCTGGGATCGCCGATAAGGTTGGGACGCTGGGCCCCTTCCCACAGGACAGGATTCTGCAGAGCGACTTCGCGGAACTGGGAACCGCTATTGAGGGGAAATCCGGAACTGATGGTGACGAGGGCGTTGACCTCCCAGCCACCGAGCAGCAGATCGACCGGGCGGTTCCAGCCGCTGCCAATCGCGCGGCCCCGACCGAACGGCAACTGGTAGGAACCTGTGAGTACGAGGCGGTGCGTTACATCCATGGCGGACACGGAACGTTCGGAGCGTAAATTGAATGGATTCTGCAGGTCGGTGTAGCCGCCGAGCCAGCCGACATTGCCGGAAGAAAACGACGAATCGTCGATGAGCTTGGAAAACGTGTAGTGACCGAGGAAAGCGAGACCATGCGAGAAGCGCTTCTCGTATTGGAACTGCACACCGTGATAGATGGAATTGCCAATGTTAGGTGTAGCGCCGCTCACGGCAGTGTACTGTGGATAGGGTCGCAATAGCGTGTTCAGCGTGACGGTCGGCGCACTGAGGCGGGATTGGGGATTCGTGATGACGCCATAAAAGGGGTTCGTTACTTGAGCAGTTAAAGCCGTGCGGCCGATGGACCAGTAGCTGGGATCCAGGCGATTGATATTTTCAGCGCCGCCGCCGAAGTAAAGGTGTGTTCCTTTGCCGCCGGTGTAGTTGATCTGGAACACGGCATCTCCTGGCAGAGCGCGCTGAATGGAAAAGTTCCATTGCTGATATTGCGGATTCTGGTTGGGCCGCGTGTCAGTGCCTACATTCAGGCCGAGGAAGGTGGCCGCGCCCTGCGAGGCACCGGGGGGAATGTTAAGTCCATTGGGATATGGATTTTCCGGAGTGGCGTAACGTGTCAGGTTGCCGTCGCGGCTCCACTCGGGCTGGGAATCGGTGGAGAACCCCGCGCCGGTGTGGCCTTTGATGGTCCCGCGAGACACAGTGTAGAAAATACCGTAGCCGGCGCGAACGGCGGTTTTGGAATTGGCCTCGTAGGCAAAGCCAACGCGCGGTTGATAATTGCTATAGTCCGCGTTAACGGGACTGCGCGTGTTGTTGTCGGTGAAGTCGAACTGACCAACCAGGTTGGGATAGCCGGGAACTTTGCCGGCGATGGGAGATGGTGCGGTGGGGTCGAACCAGCTATAGCGGTTGTAGCGCTCGGTTCGAGGTAGATCAAAATCGTAGCGCAGGCCGAGGTTGAGAGTCAGTTTACGGGTGATCTTCCAGTCGTCCTGCACATAGAAGCCCAAGTAGCGGGAGGCCGAAGCGGACGGCGGATCAAGATTGTAGTTACCGGTGTTGCTGCCGCTGCCTCCGCCGCCCCAGCCCAGCAACATGGATGCAATCCCGTTGCCTTGGGCCGAGTTGCTGACGTTAGGATTTTGCATGGTGATGGCGCGGTAAAACTGCATGCGGCCCTGCGGGTAGCCGGGCTGCAAATAGTTGAGCAATAGAAATCGACCCTCGGCGCCGATCTTGAGATTGTGACCGCCGATGATTTTTGTGATGTTGCCGGTGATGCTATTGGCTTCATCGCCGCGGGCGATTAAGCCGTAGCCAACCTGACCCAATTCCTGGTAGCCCTCCGGAGTGAAGGTTGGAAACATTTTGATACCAGAGGTGAGGTAGACCTCGGGAAGCCCGAGGGACGTCTGGTCGAAGCCAAGACTCTTGGGGTTCGTATTGGCGCGTTGGCGCAGAAGGCCGTAACGAATGTCAATGATGGTATTGGGATCTTGAATACGAGTGTAATTAAAGACAAAGTTCTGGGTGCGGGAGGAACTATCTCCGTTTGTCGAGTTATCGGCGAGGTTTCCTAACAGAAGCGGGTTGACCGTACCACCCCAATTGAGGCTGTAACGCGAAGTGAACCGCTGCTTCTCACTGAAATTGTGGTCGAGCTTGATGTCCATCTGATCGGCTGTCGTGGCGGCGACCCCCTGGGCGTAAAAATTGTTGACATTCGTGAAAGCATTCCCGGCCTGATTGGGATCGGGGTAATACTTCATGACGTTCATGGCCACCGGGTCGAGCATCGACGTGGGAAGTCTATTTCCCGGGAAGGGATTGCGCAAGGTGCTGCCGCTCGGAGTCTTATAAGTGTCGTAGGGATTGAAGATGCCGATGAGGTTCCCGTTGCTGTCGCGCGTGTTACTGAAATCACCAGCGCGTTCTTGGGCAGTGGGGACGGTCATCAGCTTCGTTGTGGCCCTGGACTCGCGGCTGCCTTCATAGTCGTAGAAGAAGAACGTTTTGTCTTTCCCGTTATAGAGGTGCGGGATGCGGACAGGGCCACCGACGGTTCCGCCAAATACATTCCGTTTGAAATCGGGAATGGCGCGGCCGGCGCGATTGGCGAACCAACTGTTGGCGTTGAGGGCCGAGTTGCGATGGAATTCATAGCCGCTGCCATGCAAACTGTTGGTGCCGCTTTTGGTAATCATGTTGACTACCGCGCCGCCTGTATTGCCGAACTCGGCGCTGAAGAAGTTAGTCTGAACCTTGAATTCCTGCACCGCATCGACCGACGGCTGATACTCGAGGTTAGTGATACCGCTGTTCTGCTCGACATTGGTGACGCTGACGCCGTCGAGGAGGACATCGGCGGTCGAATTGCGCGTGCCGTTGGCGGTGAAGTTGGTATTCGTCTGCCCACCCGGATTGAGATTGGACGGACTGACACCCGGAGTCAACTGGATGAGCGCCAGAGGCGAGCGTCCGGCGAGCGGCAGGGACAGGATGAACTTGTTATCAACTACTTGGCCGAGCGTGGCGCTGGTGGTATTAATCAACGCGCCCGCTGCCGTGACATCGACGGTCGAACTGACAGAGCCAACGGTCAGCTGCACGTCGATGCTTGCCTGCTGCTGCACCCGCAGTTCGAAGTCATGCTGTTCGAACTTGCTGAAGCCTGAGGCCTCGACGGTGAAATTGTATTTGCCGGGCTGCAGCGCGGTGAAGATGTAGCGGCCGGAATGGTCGGTATTCACAATTTGAGAAATATTGCGGCTAGCATCGGTGACGACTACCTTGGCATCCGGTATAGCCGACTGACTGGCATCAGTAACTATGCCCCGGATGGAGGCCGTGAAAGATTGAGCCTGAAGGAGAGACGGCAACATAGCCGCTAAGATCAAAGCGGCAAAGTTAGAAACACCACACAATTTTAGTGACACAACCCCAACCTCAAAACGGAGAGTATTTACTTGTTGCCGCAGTCTATCATGCTTTCTAATTTTCTAAACAAGAAAGTTGAGCTTACAAGCGATGGCGTCTTTTTTTTGTTATGTACAGTATCAAGACGAAATGAAAAGCACTGTAACGAAACATTCGATACTAAGCCGCCGGCGATGTTTGTTGATGTTCGGAACTGCTATCTCGGCGGCTGCGGAGCGGAGGCTCTATGACGAGTGGCGCCGGATCGCTGCCGCCACGGACGGCACAGTAGGGGCGGCTGCTTTGTACTTCTCATCCGGAGCACTCGTCAGCTTGAATGGTGACGAATCTTTTTCGTTGGCCAGCGTGTGCAAAATCCCAATCACGATGAACATCCTCGCGCTGGTGGATGAAGGGAAACTAGGGCTAACGGAGCAAATCGAAGTGCTGCCGCGGGATGTTTGGGCGGGAGTCAGCAACATTGAGAGGCGATGGCCGGCGCAGCGGCGCTTCCGCCTGGACGAAATGATCGAATTGATGCTGGCGAAAAGTGACAGGCGTCCGAGTCGATCGAGTGAGCGCCAGTGCGCGCTCGATCGCAATGGAGTCGCGCACTACCCTCCGCCATCGGAGTGGACCGACGGGTCCCTGGAGGGTCTCATGGACAAGGTTAGTACAGGCGACAGATATCGGGCGACGCTGCGTTATTTGGCCGACGCGCGCGATACCGGCACACCTTCAACGGCCCGCTTGATCGAGAGTCTGAAGGCAACCACAACCTTCCCCACGCGACTCAAAGGACTGCTACCGCCGGGCACGGTGGTAGCACACAAAACAGGCTCGACTGGCACAGTGAATGGCTTGACCGCGGCAACAAATGATAGCGGTGTCATCTTTCTGCCGGGCCGCGGCCAACTCGCCGTGTCGGTATACGTTAAAGCAAGTACGCGGACTGATTCTGAGAGGGACCGGATTATTGCGCGTGTCGCCCGTGCGGCATTTGACTTCAACCAATAGGCCATCTCGAATCCCTACGAAACCGACCCGGTGGCACATTGAATGCTCGTTTGAAGGCACGGTTGAAAGCGGCCTCCGAATCATAGCCGACCTGCGCTGCCACTTCCGCAACGCTGTGTCTGGTGGTGGTGAGCAGACGAGCGCCGAGTTGCAGCCGCCAGCGAGTCAAGTAACTGATCGGAGGCTCTCCCACGAAATGCCGGAAGCGTTCCGCCAGCACCGCGCGAGACACACCGGCCGATGCGGCGAGCGCGCCGATCGTCCAGTGACGCCCCGGTTGGCTGTGCAACAGCCCCAACACCTTTCCAACGTTGGGATCACGCGCTCCGGCCAGCCAACCGGTCGCCGCCGCTGGCAGCAGGGCGACATACCGGCGTAGCGTCTCGATAAATAACGCCTCCGACAATTTCGCGAGCACCGCCTCGGCGCCGGCGTTCGACGAGCTGGCATTTGCCACTGAAAACCGAATGGAATTCTCCAGCCACGCCCCGGAGGCGTCGTTTCGAATATTGATCCTGAGCAACGGCGGCAAACCCGCCAGTATAAGACTACTCACTTGCGGCTCGCAGGTCATGTAGCCGCACACAAACTTCGTGACCGCTCCGCTCCCACCCATGCGCGTGACGGTTAGCCCCTGCGAAAGAATCCGGGCCAGCTCCTTCCCGTTGTCCACCGCCTCGGTCGGTGACCCGTTGCCCATCAGGTGTGGATCTCCATGAGGGAAGACGACGATGTCGCCGGGGCTGAGTTCGACCCGCCGGCCCCCCTCGATCTGGGCCCACGCGACACCCTCTGTCAAAAGATGATAGATGATAACGTGCCCGGCGTCCGGGCCAAAATGTTGAGCGATGAACTGCGATGCTGGTGACCGGAAGCTCCATGGCGCCGAGAACTCCGCGTTGTAAAACACGGCTCCTTTGAGCGCAACGATTTTTAGAACGTCCGATAGGGCGTCCACTCCAACCCTCTGCTGAGCCGTCACCCGGTTCTAGGAAAAGTACACCCGCAAGGCACGGCAAATAACTTCATCTTATCTCGCCCTGGAGCAAGATATTCAGACGCTCGAGCAATCTAGAAGCCTGACTTTTACCGCGTATTGGGGTGAGACAGCGCCGAGCCGGAATGGCTGGCCAGACAAATTTTGAATGGAGAAAACAGATATGAAACGGATCATTGCGTTTGCTTACGGCATAGTGTGCTACGGCGTGTTTTTTTTCACGTTGTTGTATGCGATCGGGTTTCTCGGTAATTTCGGTGTGCCAAAGTCGATTGACTCGGGTCCAGAGGGCTCGCTCAGTGCCGCGTTGGCGATCGATGGCGCGCTGCTTGCTCTCTTTGCTCTGCAACACAGCATAATGGCACGGCCCTGGTTCAAACGGGCATGGACGCGCATCGTTCCGGACCCAGTCGAGCGGAGTACCTACGTTCTGTTCTCGAGTTGCGCTCTGCTCTTCATGTTCTGGCAGTGGCGTCCGATCGGCGGCGTTATCTGGCGAGTTGATGGCGGGATCGCCGGGATGGTCATTCTCGGCCTCTATGTGACCGGTCTGCTGATCGTTCTTCTCAGCACGTTTCTAATCAACCACTTTGACTTGTTTGGACTGCGGCAGGTCTATCTTTACATGGTCGGGCGCGGGTACACACACCTGGAATTTCGCACACCCTTCTTCTATCGCTACGTGCGTCATCCGCTCTATCTGGGGTGGCTGCTGACGTTCTGGTCGGCGCCGGTCATGACCGTGGCCCACTTATTCTTTGCCGTAATGACGACCGGCTACATCCTGCTGGCGGTCCGGTTTGAAGAAGCCGACCTGATCGCCGTTCACGGAGAGAAATACCGGCGATACCGGAAGCAGGTCCCGATGATCATTCCGGCGTTGGGAACGAAGGCAACCCCGGAGGAGCAAGCGATGACGGAGACGATGTCGGAACGCACCACGTAGGTGGAAGCGATTTCGTTAAGACTGTTGGCGCGGCGCCTACCAGTCTTCCGGCCGGTAGTCCTTCAAGAATTGCCCCCATACGTGCTTGCCCGTGTTGATGCCGCTGATTATGGGATCGAGGATGCGCGCTGCGCCGTCCACAATATCCAGCGGCGGGTGAAAACGCTGTTCGATCGTCTTCCGTGCCGCGATGGCAACAGGATCCTCGTCCGTTACCCATCCGGTATCCACGCTGTTCATGTGAATGCCGTCGCCGTGATAGTCCGTCGCCGCGGTCCGCGTCATCATGTTGAGGGCCGCCTTGGCCATATTTGTATGCGGATGGCGCGTGGTCTTCCAGTTCCGGTAGAACTGGCCTTCGACGGCGGACACATTGATAATGTGTTTGTCGCGCTCCGGCGTGCGCATCATTAGCGGCTTGAGACGCGCGTTGAGGATGAACGGCGCCACGGCATTGATCAGATGCACCTCCAGCAGTTCCACCGACGAGACTTCCGCCATCAGCAGCCGCCACGAGTTTCGCCCGCGCAAGTCAACCTGCTGCAAGTCCTGGTCCAGCCGGCCGTCGGGGAACAGGTGCTTTTGCCCGAAGAGTTCCTCTGCCAGCAAGGGCACTTGCGACAGTTCGGCCGAGCGGGTCAATCCGGTAACTTCCGGAATGCTCGGGCTAGACACCGCCTTGCCTTCCGAGACGAGGCCTCCGCGCAATCCTTCATACGTACCCAGCAGCCTGCGCGCCTCGTCTGGCGCGTCGCGCAGGGCCACTCTTTCGCCCTCCATCATGTGGGTATAAAACTCCGGCGGCCGGCGCACCGTCTGGCAGGCATTATTGATGATGAAATCGAGCCGGGAACGAGTGGCCAGCAACTCCTGGCAAAGCGCCTCCACGCTCGGCGTATGGCGCATGTCGAGTCCGAAAATCTGCAGACGGTGTCCCCACTGGCTGAAATCCGGCTCCTGCGCATACCGCTTCGCCGAGTCGCGGGGGAAGCGAGTCGTCACTATGAGTTGTGCTCCCGCGCGCAGCAGTTTCAATCCAGCTTGATAACCGATCTTTACGCGTCCGCCGGTCAGCAGCGCCACGCGGCCGGTCAGGTCAGCCAGTTCCGTGCGCTTGGCGAAGTTGAATTCGGCGCAGGTGGGGCACATTTGGTCGTAGAAATGGTGAATGACAGAGTACTTCTGTTTGCAGACGTAACAATGCTGCAACTCCATCGACTCTTCATATTCGGGCTCTTCCGCACCACCGCCGGCGTTGTCGCTCGAATGGACGTCGCACGGTTCAAAGCCTTCGGGCGCGAACACATTCGGCGTGGTGAATACCGGCTTCCGGCGTAGCGCGCGAATCCCCGTCTCATGCAGCACAGCGTCCGCGCGTTGAGTCTGCGCCTCACTCCGTGCACGTTCAGCGGCTTTCTGTCTGCGCCGCCGGGCGACCGGATCAGGGTTGTACAACTGTGCCACAGCCCGGTGCAGGCGCTCCCTATCTTCGACAGGCAGCTGGTCCAACAGGCCTCTTTCGGCATCGATCCATTCGAGCAGCTCAGCTGCGTGGCGCAAGCGTTCCAGGAGCACGGCGTCGCGGTTCTCAGGGGGTGGCGTGGTCGTCATCTTGTCGCGAAAGCGCTTCGGCACACGTCGCACTTCATTATCGCTCCCCCAACGGCGCAAGCCGCTTTACCGGAAACGCGCTTACCAGATAACATCGTTTTAGGGTGAAAGTGAGCTAGAGGGAAAATGCGAAAACGGCGAGCGGTAATTCTTGGCTCCATGAGCGCGGCTATTTTGGTCCTGGTTGCGGCGAAGGCCGAGGAAACGATTCCGGCATTCGCTCGCGAGATGTTGGAGTCTCACAATGCAGTGCGCCGGAAGGTGGGGACGCCGCCGCTCAAATGGTCGAACAAATTAGCGGCGCGAGCCGAGGAGTGGGCTAAGACGTTGGCCGCAACTGGCGGTTCAAAGATGCAAGGCATTCCGGGACAGAACATCGGGTATACGTCGCCGCCAGGTCGTGTCAAGGGCGCCGACGTCGTGGCGGCTTGGGCGGCGGAGGCGACGAACTATGATCACGGGAAGAATGCCTGCATCGATCCGAAACTCCGGTGCAATCACTATACCCAGCTGGTCTGGCGAAACACCAGCTACCTGGGCTGCGCGGCGGCGCGGGATGCAGAGCGAGATATATGGGTTTGCGATTACGATCCTCCCGGAAACAACGCCGCGGAAAGGCCGTATTAGCGGACTTAGCAAGCCCTCGGAGTGGCTGCCTTCGCCTTCTCGCGCGCGGCGACTTCCTTCGCGCGGAACCTCGCGATGCGTCCGATCAACTTCACGGGGACAGGCTGGGAGAACGGGAAGCGGATTGTCCCCTTGTTGACCTCGTATCGGGCAAGCTCATCCTTGAACGCCGCGATGACGTGCTCGGTAGCGGGGTAGAGCGAATAGTGCTGCTTCCACCCGGCGAAATAGAGCACGGGCCCGCTATCCAATTTGTACGTGGGGATCTTGTATGAGATCAGTTCCTCGGCTCCCGGCACGGCCTTACGGATAGTGCTCCGCACCCGCCCGAGTATGCCCTGCACGGTTTCGGGTTGCGAAGCAATATACTCGTCCACGGACTTGAAGGCGATCTTGGCCATCGTAATTCCAGTCTTCCGGCTCAACTTCAGTGCCATAATTTGCAGCGCGCCGCGAGAAGGCCTGTGGCCTCGGTGATATCAACGTCCGCGATGAGCAACCCTCGCTTGCCGTAAGCCTGGTAGCTGAGGAGTGTCCCGTCGGGCCGCACCACCGCTGAAGTGGTCGGCGACCCAGGGCTTGCACAGTTTACAGTTGCGAAAAAGCAGGTATTCTCGGCGGCCCGACACAAGGCAGCCTTCTCATGAAACGAGTTTGCGGGATCAGCGAAACTCGAGGGCCGGTAACTGCCGGGCTCGGCTTCGTGGAAATGAGGGTGGAACACGATTTGTGCGCCGTGCCGGGCGGCCCAGCGGACCGTTTCCGGATAACGCCAACCTTCATGGCAAATGGCGACACCGAATGTCAGCGAGCCGGTTTGGAAAACGCGTCTGCCTGAGCCGGGCGAATAGGTACTCTCCTCGGAGGGGTCGAGCTGCACTTTATCCTGGAAACCGGCGATCGTCCCGTCCCGATTGATGACGAGGGCGGTGATCAACAGCGCACCATCGACAACGCGTTCGGTGCCGAGAACAACCGCGAGATTAGCCTTGGCGGCAGCCGACGCAATGACGGACCAAGCGCGTTCGAGGAATACCGGATCGGGAGGCGGCACCAGCTTCCCCATGCCCCGGTAGCCGGGAATGAAACATTCCGGAAAGCAGATGATGCCGGCACGCTCGATGGACGCTTGAGCGATGGCTTGTTCGGCCAACACGATCGACTCCTCGGGAGTCGCCGGGAATTGGATGTTGGCAAGTGCGATTCGAAATGTGCTCATTCAGCATCCCGATTTTATCGCTTGCGCGATTCCTACGTTCCACTGGGCCGGCTGGTCGGAATCATCCGGCAAATGGCAATTCGCGTGAGCATTCCCCTCTCCACTATTGGTGCAGGAGGTTCGGATGGTGTACGTCGTTCCTGTTTTGTTGAGCAGCACCGAGTGGCAATCATGCATCTGCGCATCTCCGAAAGCGTGGCCAGCAAAGGTGAGAATGGCGGCAGTCGGAGGATCAATGCAGCCAAACCGCTTCTCCACGTATACGCCTCGTTTCAGTGGGACAATATCGGCTGCATAACATGTCATCGTCATAGCCATGAAACTATAAGAATAATTCCTGGGGCAGAAATTCCTTCTTGTATACTACCTTGAAGGCCGCAGCGAATACATTGTCGGGTTTGACAGCGAACTCAAGGCATATGCCCTTGTGGTTAATGCGACCACATGAGTGTCGATCTCACGTGGGGAGTTAGACAATATGACCGACGCCATTTAATGGCATCTTTGTAAGCTGTCTCAGCAATCATGGTCGTAATAGCTCTGAGTATTCGCGGATCTTTCTCCAGAGCTTTACCCATCGCCCGGTCGGCATGAGGTCCCAAACGGCTTGGTTTTGCTACAGCTTTGAGGAGGTTGACAGTTTTGCTTGCGCTCTCATCATCGTCCATTTTGAAAGACATCGTGCAATCCTAAGGGTCATTTAGATTACCGATGTTGGAACACCATGCTCGCTTTGTCTTCAAAAAATCGACAACGTGGTCCTCGTCGTATTTTTGATAGTGGTAGAGGGTTGGAATGCCGTCCGCGTGCGCAGTGCTGATAAGTTGTGTGATGTCCACCGTTGCATATTGTAGCGGTCGTTCTCTTGATCTGAATAGTAAAGGTGGCAGCCTATGTCAGTTGAGAATCCAAAATATGATGTAGCAATTTCATTTCTTTTTCCAGACGCAAATATCGCGGAGGAACTGGCGCGCAAACTGGGCGAAATATTCGATGTGTTCTTTTTTCCTGACAGACAAGAGGATTTGGCTGGCACTGAAGGCATGGAATCTATGCGCACTCCGTTCTATGAGGATTCGCGCGTAAACGTCGTTTTGTACAGGGATGGCTGGGGCGGAACGAGATGGACGGCTATTGAGGAACGTGCCATCAAGGACGCATGCTTCAACGGCGGATGGTATCGCCTCTTTTTTCTAATGCTTGACCGAAAGAGCACAATTCCAAAATGGTTGCCAGACACGCCCGTGAGGTACGATCTCGAAGTTTTCGGCCTTGACGGGGCGGCTGGAGCAATCAAGGCTCGGGTTCTCGAAAATTTAGGGAAGCCAAAGCCGATGACGCCAGCAAAGCAAGCCGCATTGTTGAAAGCGGATGAGGATTTCTGCAACGAACGGCGCGAAATGCTATCGGGCTCCAGCCATCGCGTCGTAGAAGGAAAAGTAGAGGAGCTGTTCCAGGAGATGGCAAAGCATTGCGATGAAGTAAATTTACATGGAAGTATAGATTTGCGACACGGGCTGATCAGACGCGGAACGGTTCCAGAAAGCTATATTCTTTCGGATGGGAGTGTGGGCCTTCTTGCGCTTTGGCGCCCTCCCAGAGTTAGTTCCGAAACAGGAGAGATCTCTGTTCAGGAATATAACAGCCGCCTCTATCCGCCGCCAGAGAAATTGCCGCAAGTCAGGATACACGGGCCAAAACTATTAAAAAAGTCGGAATACGAACCGGATATTTCACGAGCACGTGAATATGGATGGAAGGAGAAGGGTTCAAAGGACTTCACTTCTACCAATGATCTGGCCGGCAAATGCGTTTTGGCGTTCCTTAAAATAGTTCAGCGTCGCAGTAGCGGCGAGCTAGAAGGGCCGAAGATTTTTTAGAGGAGAAATTACTACCGGCAAAAGATCTGCTTTAATACTGGAAGAAAAAAGCGCACACGACTTATTCGATGCCGGAGTCGGTAACACAACAAATTCACACCCGCCTGACTAATAGACTAATCTTTAATAGCTAGAACTAAAGTCCCAGATGTAGGGCTTATCCACAATTTATCCGCAATATATTGGGCAGGACATTCAAAAAGGCTTGCTTACACAGGAGTGTTCGGAGACTATGTGGATAGAAGGCAGAAGCCCGACAGTGCCACCTGCCGAGCTTGAGGTTGTTTTCAATTAAACTCCCAAAGGTTATTGTACGCAGCCTCTGCCTTCATTTCAATTCGAAAGGAAGATTATTTCAGTTATGGCGAGAAAGCCAACACACGTACCCACGACAGTCCGTATTCGCGATTCCGGGAATGGACAATTTATAACCCCACAAGAAGCTGCACAGAAACCGGCAGATACATGGGAGCGGCAACGTATTCCGCTTCCCGACAACAAGAAGAAGTAACCCGATCCGACCGAACCATGTCGTTCGGTCGGCTAAGTTGCTTTTTCCATAACAAATAATTTCGTCTTTGGCTTTCCTCGAACGCTTCTCGCAAGATACGGGTAAGACGTTCCTGTTTTTCGGAAACCCACACACCGTAGAACCATGCTGGACGGAAAACTCTATCATCTTAGTCAGCAGAAGGCGGTATTTCTTATGCGTGTCGAATGCTGCGGTTTCCTGAAGCTCGTCGAGGAATGACTTGATGGCTTTTTCGACAGTTATTCGTTGTGGTTGCTTTGCTCCGGCAACCGCCCGGGAAAGTTATTTCCCCGGTCCACGAATCAGTGTTTTCACACCCCTAAGCGATAGCCTTCGCTTCTTTCCAATTAGTCCTGACAGTTTGCCGGAAGCAAAAATGAAGCAGCCACACTTACTCCAGCTGCGTTTTCGCTCTTCAAACTCGGATGATTTCGACTCAAAAAGGGTGCCCTACTTCACAACCGCGTTGATGCCGGCGATAGAGGCTGAGCGGCATGACTCATCCTTCCTCGCGGAAGGCTTGAGCTCGACTTTGTACGGATTCAAGGGAGGCGACCGCGTTTCACAAGGTCCGCTTTGATCTTGCTGAGCGGTATACCTTTCTCCTTGCGGCGTGATTCTGAGATCAAGCCGTCCCAGAATTCCTCTAAAGCAGCCCCATGCTTTTTCAGATCAATTTGGACGGCGACCTTCCGGCCTTTTTCGTCGGTGACAAATTGTATTCCGTTCATGGTTCTATTTTCCTTCAAGCTAATGCCTGGCATGAGTTTCCACTGTGCGGCGCCGGTGAATTCGACCCGATTGTAGCTCGGTTGGTGTAAAACTCGAACACACGGTTTGACCATGCTCATGTTTCGGCCACCCGTTTGCGGACTGACGGCCCCTGACGATCTAACTCGCGGACGTCAGACGGCTCCCATTGGTCGATCCTGACGTAGCCGCGCTGTTCGGAAAACGCTTTGAACTTCTTGAGCGGGAGCCGGTATTTTTTATAAGTAGCTATGGCAGCGGTTTCGTTAAGCTCGGCGAGGAACGCTCAGATTGAGCGGCATAACCTACTTTTAAGACATGTTGCCCGATGTTGCCCGACGGCTTTTCTTTTTTTCGTAAGTAATTTAGAATCAACTGGCGGAGAGGGGGGGATTCGAACCCCCGGTAGAGTTTTTGACCCTACGACGGTTTAGCAAACCGCTGCTTTCGACCACTCAGCCACCTCTCCGTGTCTATCGCACCGGATTTCAGCGCGTTAGGGTCGACGTCACTACATTATACTGCGATCCTCTTTCACGCCAAAGCGGCGGCCATTTCCCCGCCAAAGACAAGAGAGCCAGCCGCAGTCGAACAACCTCTCAGCGATCGCTCAGAAATCCACCCGCAACGCTAACTGGCCGGTTCGATTGCCCGAGTTCTCCGCCGATTGAACAGTATTGATCTGCCCGAACGTCGCCGGCGAGGAAACGTCCACTGCGGGTGGTGCGAAATTCGGATGGTTCAGCAGGTTCGTAAACGTCGCCTCAAAGCGCAGGCGTGCACGCTCTCCCATCGCGAACGTCTTCGCCAATCCGGCAGCGATCGACGCGGTCCCTGGACCCTCCAGGCTGCCCACGCCGCAGTTGCCGATGCGCCCCGGCGCAGGAACCGGATTGTACGCATTGATGTTGTAATAATTATTCACGGTCTGGTTCGCCGGAATCGGGTTGCCGATGCAGTCGGGCCGCAGAGCAGCACCCGTGAACACCAGGTTCAGATTCGCCGTGTCGAATGCAGGGCTTGTGACCGGCGTCAGATATGGCCCGGTCTCCCACAACGTCACAGTGCTCAGTTCCCAGCCGCCCAACACTGCATCGCCCACTTTGTTCATATTACTGAGAAAGGCCCGGTTCTTACCGACCGGAAGCTGGTAGATCGCCGAAATCAGCAGGCGGTTCCGCCGCGTGCCGGAGATATTGCCCCGGTTCGCCCCCAAATCGAAACGGTTCGCTACCGGCGTACCATAAATCACCTCCGGCGCAAAGCCGGACGGCGCATCTCCAGCCACATTGCCGATATTGTGCGCCCAAGTGTTGTTGATCTGGAACAACAGGCCGTGCTGCATGTTCTTGTTCAACTCGGTCTGCATCGCCTGGTAATTCGCGAATCCCAGATTCTCACTCGATATGATGCGGCCCCAGTTCGGATACGGCCGGTCGGCGTAGTTATTCGGCGTAAGGCTTGGCATCTGCTGGTTCAGGTCCACCGATTGTCCCATCCGGTACGAATTCATCCCGACGTAGCTGACACGCAGGCTCAGGTCGCTCGTCAGTTGGCGTTCCGCGGTCACGTTCCATTGCGCCGATTGCGGGTCGCGGTAGTTCAGATTGACGTTCTGATAGAAATCGCCCGTACCAGCTACCTGGGCTGGCGTCGTCGGCGCGGCCACGAAGGGGAACTGGAAGGCGGGCACGCCGTTTGAAAATTGATTTGCCGACGTCTGCACGATTCCCTGATTTATATTCGTCGTGTTGAACGAGAGCTGTCCCAGGCTGGTCATAGTGTAGATGCCGAAGCCCGCCCGAAACACCGTTTTATTGTTGTGGAACGGCCGGTATGCGATACCTACACGCGGCTGAAAGTTCATCTTGTAAAACGACCGCAACCCATTGCCAAGGCCAAGCTGGCTCGCCCGCTCGATCGGAGCGCAGGGTAGTGCCGGGTTCACCCCAGGGCACGCATTGATCGTATTCAGCATCCCCTGCCGCGCCGTTCCGTTGTTCGTCAGAATGAATCCGCCGTTGCTCGGATCGAACGCGCCGAGGTTGTTGTTCTCGCTGGTAAACGGCGGCAGCGCTTCCCAGCGGAGCCCCAAGCTGACGGTCAGGTTGTTGGTTGCATGCCATTCGTCCTGCGCATACACACCCGTTTGATACGCATGCAGCCGCGTATCAGGTCCCGATTGTGCGATATAGCTTTTGGAAGGCAGCCCCAGCAATAAATCGCTGAATGCGTTGCCGCTGAAGGTTCCCGCATTGAACGTGAATTGGCCGAAATCGTCGGAGCCGCCGAAGCTTTCGAGGTCGGTATAACGAACCCGGCGGAAGTCCACGCCGAACTTCATCGTGTGCTTACCTTTAATCCACGAAAGATTATCCGCCACTTGCGCCGTCTGCGAGCGCGTAAGTCCCGTCTTATCCCGTCCGATGGTCGTGAAACCTGTGCTGTCGCTGAAGTTGAACGTCGGGAACGCGTTCACGTTCGGCACATCGCCGAGGTTCAGGCCTTGCAGCCCCAGCGTGGCCACTGCTGACGCGCCGCTAATCGGGAAATTTACCTGCAGCGCATAGTAAGTCAAGCCAAAACGCACTTCATTTAGTAAGTTCGGTCCAATGGAGTAGTTATGCGAAACAATCAGGTTGCGGTTTGTCTCCACATGTCCCTCGGTCGGCAGCAAACCGTTCGCCTGGCTCGTATCGACGTTCTTCCAACTCCAGCGCCCGTAGAGTTGCTGTTTGTCTGTCAGATTGTGATCGACGCGAATGTCATATCCGTCAATGTTGGCCGGCGTCGCGGCTTGCACCCGGTAGTTGCCGTTGGTATCGATCCCGTTGCCGGAATTAGGCAGCGGAATGTAATTGTTCAGCAGCGAGCGCGATACCGGGTTGATCTGGCTGGTGGGAATCTGGTTTCCCGCAAATGCCTGGCCGGTCGCCGGGTTAACGGTTGCCGCTCCCGGCACGTTGGTCAGGTCTCCGGCGCGCATTGCCGCCGTTGGCACGGAGAGCACTTGCGGCGTCGTAAAACGCCGGCGGTTTCCTTCGTAGTCGGCAAAGAAGAACGTCTTGTCCTTGCCGTGGTAAAGGTGCGGAATCTCCACAGGTCCGCTCAAGCTCCCGCCGAAGGTGTTGAACGTCTTGTGCGCCTTGCTGTCGAACCCATATGTGGTCGCATCCAGCACGCTGTTTTGCATATATTCAAATCCGCTGCCATGAAAATTATTGCCGCCGCTCTTGGTGATTATCGTCACGTCCGCCAGTTGTGAAAACTCGGCGTTGTTGTTAAATTGCGTGACCTTCAGTTCCGAAATCAGTTCCGAAGATGGGTTCATATTAGTCAGCGCGCCGTTCTGCCGCACGTTCACCGTTGACGTCCCATCCACCGAAAACTGAATCTGCGAAGGCGTACCGCCGCCGATCGACATGTTGCCGCTGCTATCCTGCTGCACGCCCGGCACTGCCACCAGGGCCGCCAGCGGAGTGTCGCTTCCGCCACGGTAATTCATTGGAAGTTGCACCACTTGGTTAAACTTCTTCGTGTCGCCGATGGTGCCGTTCTCCGTATTAACGATTGCCGCTGCATCCGTCACTTCGACACTAGTGCTGACGGCCGCCACTTCCAGTTTCAGGTCCACGCGTAGCTGCTGGCGCGCGTCCAGCGTTAGCGTCGCTGTCTTCGCGCTGGTGAATCCGCTTTTCGAAGCCGTAATTTGGTACGTGCCCGGACGCAGGTTCAGCGCCTGGAAGCCGCCGTTCGCATCCGATACGAAGGTCCGCTCTGCATTTTCTTCCAGGTTTTTGATTGAAAGCGCCACCGACGGCACTCCCGATTCCGAAGCGTCCTGCACTGTCCCGACGATGCTGCCAAACGTTGACTGCGCCCACAAGCCGGCCGGAACGGCGCTCAACAGGCAAACCGCTAAAAGCCACCAGCCCAATGCCCGTGCTGTTTTTACTCTTTGCAAATTCATGACCTCGATATCCTTCCGCAGCCGCGGCTTCGGCGCACTCGCGCGCGCCCGCCCCAATCCGCGTCACTTGAATATCGGGGTTTCGCCATAAAGAACGCATAAGCAAATCATCAGTAGCTGGTGGAACTGCGTGGCCCTCACGAAATTCTTAGCCTTTCTTTAGCAATTCCTAACGTTCCTGACAATTAGCGGATATTTTTCGCGTCGTAGCATAGACTAAGCGTTTCCATATGCCCACCCACACGGAGATCCTGCTAGGGCGCATCGCTATTGCCGGCTTGTGGACGTTTCAGGGATTGTGGTGCAAAGTTCTAAATCGTGTTCCGCGCCACGCGCGCGTGGTTGAAGCTACCCCGCTCTTCGATCGGAAACAAGCTCGCTGGTTCCTGGTAACTCTCGGCTGCTTTGAAATGTTCCTCGCCGCGTGGGTACTGAGCGCTCAATTCCCGCGCGAGGCGGCGATCGTGCAAACGGCTCTGCTGATCCTTATGAACACAGGCGGCATCCTCTGGGCCCGCCATATTATTCCTGATCCCATCGGAATGCTGTTCCAAAACTTTGCCTTCGTCATGCTGATCTGGATATGCGCGTGAGACCCGATACAGCGTGGAAGCTAAGCACCCGGCTGCTATTTGGGCAGATGTATGAGGATGTCGAAATTGAGCGCCGCGCCTTTATTCCCGGCTGCCGCGTGTTTTGCATCGCGTCCGCCGGTTGCACGGCCATTGCCTTATCATCCAACCATCAAGTCACTGCCGTCGATTTGAATCCCGCGCAGATAGAGTATGCGCGCGGCCGCGCGGCAGGCAAAGAGCGCCAGTGGGGCTTGCTCGACCGGCTGATGCGGGCCGAACGGCATGCGCTTCTTTTCGCGGGCTGGACGCCCTCGCGTTTAGAACGTTTTTTACGTTTCGACGATTGCGCGGAGCAGCTAGCGTTTTGGCAAGCCAATCTGAACACGCTACGCTTCCGCAATGCGTTCGATTTCAAGCTCGCCTGCGACGGCATCGTCCTTCGCCTTCTCACGCCTGACCGCGGCCTGCCACTGCTGACTCTGGGCGGCATTTTCCGGCGTCGCTTGGAACGCGGTTTCGCTCGTCACCCGAACAACACCAATCCCTACGCACACCGCTTATTCGGACGCGGACTCACGCCTTCTGGACTGCCCGCGGCGAGTTCCATTCGTTTTGAAACAGCAAACGCCGTGGAGTTCCTGCAGGCTATGCCTGCTAATTCCTTCGATGCCTTTTCTCTTTCAAACATCGCGGATGCGGCCGCTTCAACCTTCCGGCTGCAACTCATTCAGGCCGTCAAACATGCGGCCTCTCCTAGCGCCGTTGCCGTTCTTCGCAGCTTTCACGAGCCGGAAAATAGCGTTGAGGCCGAATGTGCGGCACGGGATCGCGCCATGCTCTGGGGTTCTATTCAAGTCGTCCCTGCCCGGGAGCTGCGGTGATGCTGTATCTGCTGAAGCGCCATCCATTCCCCATCGAGGCCGACTTCGGTCATTCATTAGTCCTCACCTATGCGTTCCCGGAGACGCTCCTGCAACCGCTGCTGCCGCCCGGGCTGATTCTTGATACGCATGCCGGTTGCGGTTTTCTTGCCATCGCGCTGGTGGAAACCCAACACTTGCGGCCCAGTTTTCTTCCCAGGGCGTTGGGCCTCAATTTTTTCCTGAGCGGCTACCGTATCTTCGCGCGCATCGGCAGCGCGGCGGGCGCATTGCGCGGGTTATATATCCTTCGTAGCGACACTAATCGACGGCTCATGCAATTCGGTGGCAATCTTCTGACTCACTATAAGTACAGCCTCTGTAAGGCCGTGCTTGAGACAGGAAGCCAAACAATTCGCTGGAGCATCACAACACACAACGGCGAGGCGGATCTTAGCGTGGCGGCCGACCTCTCCACAAAACCAGCGCCCCTGCCTGTGACGTCACCGTTCGCCGATTTGAAGGAAGCCCGGCGCTTTGCCGGCCCCCTTCCTTACACGTTCAATTACGAGGCACAAACAAAATCAATCATCGCGGTCCAAGGCGTCCGCCGGAACTGGGAGCCGCAACCGGTCAGCGTTCATCTTGACCGGGAGCCTTCCTTCTTTAACCATCCGCCATTTCATGTCAGCGAGCCCCGGCTCGCCAACGCCTTTCACCTGCAATCCGTGTCCTACAGCTGGCGGCAGGGCCGCAGAATCGCCGTGGAAGCCGCCTGATCCGGTATGCTCAACCGTGGCAAATATCACCGTGACAAATATCAAGGCGTGAGGCAGATTTTCGCCTACAACCAGACGTTCTATCTGGGTACCTTGGCTGCGCTGTCCGGCGTGCTCGCCATTGTCTTTTGGTTGCCGCCGCTTCTGAAAACGATCGCCATTTTTTTTCTCGTGGGAACTACGTTTTGGACCTTATCGTCTCTGGCCGTGTCGCATTGGATCTATGACCGTTCTCCGCTCTATTCGCTTGACTGGCTCGCGATACTTCCGTGTACCTGGCTCAACGTACATGCAGGCCTGGATGAAATGACGGCGTTATTCCGTATGAAGTTCCCGGCCGCCAGCTATCGCGTCTTCGACATCTTTGATGCAACGGAGATGACCGAGCCCTCCATCGCGCGAGTTCGCGCGCTCTCCGGAGACACGGGGCAGCGAGCTTCCTGGAAGCAGTTGCCTGCAAGCGGCGACGCCTTCGAAGCTATCTTCCTGCCCTTTGTCGCGCACGAGTTCCGGCGTACCCAGGCGCGGAACATCTTCTTTCGGGAACTTGCTCGCGTGCTAGCGCCCGAAGGGAAGATCATTCTCGTCGAACATCTTCGCGATTTGCCCAACTTCCTTGCGTTTGGCCCTGGATTTCTGCACTTCCAATCACGCCGCGCTTGGGCGGCAGCTTTCCGCGTGGCGAACCTACGCGTGACGCAAGAATTCAGCATCACGCCATTTGTCCGCGTTTTCGAAATTGAGCGAAACGGCTGATATGACGCTGCTGTTCCATTTGCGATTTTCAGGAGCCTTGCTCATTTTTCTCGGCGTCGCCCACGCATTCTTCGACCGCCGTCTGAACTGGCGCCGTGACACCCGGAAGCTAACTCTCGCAAACCGTCAAATCTTCGCCATGCACTGGTTTTACCTTGCATTGTTGTTGATTATGCTCGGTCTGCTATTCACGGCCCTAGCGCCCGAGCTTTTGCGGCCGGAGCCACTCACCCAAGCCATCTTCCTCGTTACCACGATCGTGTGGGCCATACGTCTATTTGCCCAATGGTTCGTTTTTGACGCCGAACTGTGGCGGCGTGACGGCTTCAACCGGGCGATTCACTACCTGCTCACTGCGATTTGGATTTACCTGTTGGCCGTGAATGCGTTTGCCCTGGTCCGGGTGTTTGCTAAAAGCCGCGCTGCATCGGCATCGCAAGCGGCGGCTCTACCAGGAAATCCGCCTCGCGAATTTCCACCAGCGCCTCTCGTATCGCCCGCTCCTCGGCCCCTTCCGTCGTAATCACAAACGGCAGGTCTCGCCAGTCTTCGCGAGGCAGCTGCAACACGGCGTCAATCCCAATGTGGTGCTTTGCCAGAATCGTTGCAAGAGTCGCGATGATCCCGGCTTTATCTTCCACCCGGAATCGCAAATAGTATGGCAATTTCTGTGTCGAAATCGCTTGCGGCTTATACTCACCCAACCGCTCATGCGCAAACGGACTGACACGCTGCGGGCTGCCGAATCGAATCTCCCGCGCCACCCGCATCAGGTCGCTCACCACCGCCACGCCGGTAGGCTTCGCGCCCGCGCCCCTGCCGTAATAAAAGGTGTCTTCGCCGTACGCCCCGCGGATCCAAACGGCATTATAAGCGCCCTGTACCTGCGACAAAATCGTGGCCTGCGGGATCAAGCTGGGCCGGACCGACAACAACAAACCGGTCTCACTCTGCCGCGCCAAACAGATCAGCCGGATGGTGTGCTGCAGTTGGTGCGCATATTCAAAATCCACCGGCAAAATCCGCCGGATGCCCTCGGTATAGATGTCCGCCGGCGTCAGTTTTTCACCGAAGGCCAAAGCCGCCAAAATCGCGAGTTTGGAGCGTGCGTCCAAACCATCCACATCGGCGGATGGGTCGGCTTCCGCATAACCCAACTGCTGCGCCTCCGCCAGCACGGATTCGAACTTCGCGTTGCTCTTTTCTATCTCGGTCAGAATAAAGTTGCTGGTCCCGTTCAAAATGCCGTAGAGTTCCACTACGCGGTCGCCGGCAATTCCCTCCCGCAGGACGGTGTGAATGGGAATACCGCCCGCGACGCTGGCTTCCATCGCCAGGTTTACGCCATTCTCATTCGCCTTGGTCCAGAGTTCCGACCCGCGCAACGCCATCAGCTCTTTATTTGCGGTCACCACCGATTTGCGATGCTTCAAAGCCTCTTCGATGATGTGGCCCGCGGTGGCTGTTCCGCCCACCAACTCCGCCACAACATCGATCTCCGGATCGGAGACAACTTCTTTCCAATCCGTAGTGCGGGTCACCACGCCAGGCAGCGCCGGCAGCTTTTTCTGATACACGTTCCGGCTGCAAACGGCCTTCACTCTTAACGGAAATCCGAGCTTTTCTTGAATTCGTCCGGCATTCTCGCTGAGAATCTGCAATGCGCCGGAACCTACGTTTCCCAGGCCGATCAGGCCGATCTTTACTTCCATGGCGCAAAACCGCCGCCCCTGCTTAGCCCCATATGTTCAGCCCCATCAATGGCTTATCATAACAACCAGATGGGCTTCACCCGCCGTAGTGCACTGCTCTCCCTGCTGGCTTCGCCGGTCGCGGCAACCGCGCAGGAACGGGATAACCGCAGATTGCCGATTCCGGAAGACCCAACGGAAGATCGAAAGCTCCCTAACGGTAAATCGCGCAATGACGCCATCGCCAAGAAGCAACACGAAGAGGCGCTGAAAGATGCCGGTGATCTGGTCGCCGCCGCCCAGGATCTTAAGTCAGAATTAGAACGCGCCGGGAATTTCGTTGTGCCCGTTTCGTCCGTGAAGAAAACCGAAGAGATTGAAAAGCTGGCGCGGCGCATCCGTGGCCGCTTGAAGTATTGACGGCTCCTCGCGGTCAACGGTACCGCGCATGTTAATCTTTACCTGACAAAGCCTGAATCCGAATTTTAAATGCTGACCGTCCGCGAAAAAAAGCAGCTCATGAGCGCCTCCGAGATAGACCGCACCATCGTGCGGCTGGCCCATGAAATTCTCGAGAAGACCAGCAATCTAAGCCAACTCGCCTTCATTGGCATCAAGCGCCGCGGCGTGCCTATCGCTCAGCGCCTTGCGGCCAAAATCGCCAGCCTCGAAAACATTCAGGTCCCGGTCGGCATTCTTGACATTAATTTGTATCGCGACGATCTTTCCACTGTCTCCGAGCGTCCTGTCCTCAATTCCAAGCAAATTAACTTCGAAGTTTCGGGCAAAGACATCGTCCTTATGGATGATGTTCTCTACACCGGCCGTACCATCCGCGCCGCGCTCGATGCGCTTTTCGATCACGGCCGCCCGGCGCGAGTCCAATTGCTGGTCCTGATCGACCGGGGCCACCGCGAACTCCCCATCGAAGCGCGTTATATCGGCCGCCTGGTGCAAACCAGCGGGAGCGAAATTATAGAAGTCAAATTTCAAGAGATCGACGAACAGGAGAAAGTGCTGCTGGTTGAAAAAGTCGAAGACGCTTCTCACGCTTAGCTGACAAATAGAAATGAGCCGCGGCTTACTGGACATTGAATCGCTCACCCGTCACGACATCGAAGCCATCCTGTCGCGATCGAAAGACTTCCAACCTGCTCCCGGCGAGAGCTTCAAACGCCTTCAGTTGTTGCAGGGCCGCACCATCGTCAATCTGTTCTTCGAGGCCTCCACCCGCACGCGCACCAGCTTCGAAATCGCGGGCAAACGGTTAGGGGCCGATATCCTGTCCATCACGGCTTCCGGCTCCAGCGTTTCCAAGGGTGAATCGCTTGTCGATACGCTGAACACGCTGGCGGCGATGCGTCCCGATGCTATCGTGATGCGCCATTCCGCCTCGGGCGCGCCGCATTTCCTCTCGCGCTATTTGCCGGTGCCCATCGTGAACGCCGGCGATGGCACGCATGAACATCCCACGCAGGCCCTGCTGGATGCGCTTACGATTCTCGACCGCCGCGGTTCGCTGGAGGGTCTGCGAGTGGCCATCATCGGCGACATCGCGCACAGCCGCGTGGCCCGCTCCAATATTCATCTGCTTTCGAAGTTCGGCGTCCAGGTTGTCCTCTGCGGGCCCGCCACACTTCTTCCGAAATACATGGGTCAAATTGCTCCTGGAGTCGAACTCGCGACCGACATGGAAAAAGCCATTCGCGATGTCGACGTCATCATGATGCTGCGCGTTCAACTGGAACGGCAGCACGAAGCCGCTTTTCCGGTCAATGAATATTTCCGCTTCTATGGCCTGCGCCCGGAACACGTTGAACTCGCCAAGCCGAACGTAATCGTTATGCATCCGGGCCCCATCAACCGTGGCCGCGAGATCTCTTCCGAAGTCGCCGATTCGCAGCGCTCCGCCATTCTCAACCAAGTGGAAAATGGCATTGCCGTGCGCATGGCGGTGTTGGAAAGGGTGCTCAGCAAATGAGCAAGTTGGTTTTAAAAAACGGCCGCGTGGTTGATCCGTCGCAGAACATCGATCGCGTCTGCGACCTGGCTTTAGAAGACGGCGTCATTCGCGAAATAGCCGGGAACATTGATGCCGCCGGAGCTGAGGAGTTCGATGCCTCTGGACTGATTGTTGCGCCCGGATTCATCGATATGCACGTGCACCTTCGCGAGCCAGGTTTTGAGCATGCCGAAACAATTGAATCCGGCGCCCGCGCCGCCGCGGCGGGAGGCTTCACCTCAATCTGCTGCATGCCCAACACCCAGCCCGTGAACGACAACGCGACCGTCACCAGCTATATCGTCGATCGCGCCCGGCGCTTCGCCATGGTCAACGTATATCCCATCGGCGCAATCACCAAAAACAGCGCGGGCGAAGAGCTGGCCTCGTACGCCTCCATGAAGCAGGCCGGCATTGTGGCAATTTCGGACGACGGCAGGCCCGTAATGAATGCCCGCGTGGTGCGCCGCGCCATGGAATTCGCCTGCGCGCTTGAACTTCCGTTGATTGAGCACTGCGAAGATCTGCATCTCAGTGCCGGAGGCGACATGCATGAAGGTTTCGAATCCACTCGCCTGGGTCTGCGCGGCATCCCACACTGTTCGGAAGACGTGATGGTGGCGCGCGATATTTTGCTGGCCGAAGTGACCGGCGTTCGCTATCACGTCGCCCATATCTCCTCTCATCACTCAGTCGAACTGGTTGCGTTCG
>Ga0193743_1000482_pt1 | contig 31507 bp, 23 predicted proteins | sample L2c2metaG_FD_143038 | JGI IMG/M metagenome (GOLD analysis project Ga0193743, IMG submission 143038) | Soil microbial communities from a riparian zone of the East river system, Colorado, United States - L2c2 | ecosystem: Environmental > Terrestrial > Soil > Riparian zone | place: USA: East River...
TCACCTTGTCCCCGAACAGCACATAGGGCCTGAGGTCGACATGCCGCGGCTCGATTCGCTCATCATCGGTAAAGCAGGGCGCCGTGGAAAGCGCCAGCGTCGGCTGCGCTATGTAATTCCGGGGCTGTTCCAGAATTCTGGCGCGGAAGTCATCGCGCTGCGCGGCGGAACTATGCGGACCGATCAGCATGCCGTAGCCGCCCGATTCGCCCACCGCTTTCACCACGTATTTTTCCAGATTGGCGCAGACATGTCTGCGCTCCACCTCGTTCTCCATAAGGAACGTCTCGACGTTATTCAGCACCGGCGTCTCACCCAGATAATACTTGATCATTTTGGGGACATACGCATAGATCGCCTTGTCGTCGGCGACGCCCGTTCCCAGGGCATTTGCCAGTACCACGTTTCCGGAGCGGTAAGCATTGAAGAGCCCCGGCGCGCCCAACTCGGAATCGGCGCGGAACGCCAGCGGGTCCAGAAAATCGTCGTCTACACGCCGGTAAATAACATCTACGCGCTTTAGCCCCGAGGTGGTGCGCATGTAGACCATGTTGTCGTGAACGACCAGATCACGGCCTTCCACTAGTTCAATACCCATTTGCCGCGCCAGGTAGGCATGTTCGAAGTAAGCCGAGTTATAGACGCCCGGCGTGAGAAGCACAATCGTCTGGTTAGGGCGGCCTTCGGGGGCAAGCGAGCGCAAAGTGGAGAGCAGCGCCTGACTGTAGTGTTCAATGGGGCGCACGCCGTATTTGCGGAAGAGGACTGGAAACGCCTGCTTCATCACCTTGCGGCTGGTCAGCATATAAGACACGCCGCTGGGCACGCGCAGGTTATCTTCGAGCACGACGAAACTGCCGTCCGGCAGGCGTATCAGGTCCGAGCCGCACACACTGACGTACACGTCACGCGGCACCTTAACCCCACGCATCTGCCGGCGGAAATGTTTGCAGGTATAGATCAACTCGCCGGGAATAACTCCGTCTTTGAGAATTCTCCGGTCGTTGTAAATATCTTTCAGGAAGAGATTGAGCGCGGTGATGCGCTGCGTCAATCCGCGTTCGATAATCTCCCATTCGGCGGCTGGGATGATACGCGGCAGCAAATCGTGAGGGAAAATCCGTTCTGTTCCTTCTTCGCGGCCGTAAACAGTAAATGTGATGCCCTGATTGAAGAAGGAAACGTCAGCCTCATGCTTGCACCGCCGCAATTCCTCAGTGGGTGAACTTTGCAGCTTAGCGAACAAGGCCCGGTAGTGGGACCGCGGACGGCCGCTGGACCGGAACATCTCGTCGTAGGCCGCGCCTATCTCATAGTTCGCAAGAGGGGCCAGCGTGCCTTGGTCCCCGATTATGGTTGGCGTAGCCATGGCTGGTGGAATTTTCGGTATACAAAGGCCCTTCGACGGGGAGAGGCTCCAATGTGAATAGAAAAAGTATAGCTTGTTGTCCTCTCTTAGGTTACGACTGTGTAACATTTTTTGGTTACAAGTCTCGGTTGTGGCACTCTAACGATAAGATTCTTCGCGCCGCCGGAGATGGCACGGAGGGCGCACGGTCTCGATTCGCACGACTGGAGCTTTGGCATGCTGATAAGACTCGGCTACGACATTCGATTTTTTTTTCCAGTCCGCACGCCCGTGGTGACACTGCTGCATGTGCATCCGTCGCGTGAGAAAGACTTACGGGAGCCGGACAGTTTGGTCATCGAACCGCATGTGCCGGTAGATCACTATATAGATAGCTTCGGCAATCATTGCGGGCGTTTCGTGGCCCCGGCAGGGTATTTAAGGCTGTTCAGTGCAAGTCTGATCGAAGATCCGCGAACACCGGACCCCATCAATCTGAGTGCGCGGGAAGTTCCGGTGGAAGAGCTGCCCACCGACACTCTGCGGTTCTTGCTGGCCAGCCGCTACTGCGAGAGCGATGTGCTTTCCAACACCGCGGCACAACTCTTTGGTCACGTACCGCGTGGCTGGGAGCGGGTGCAAACGATCGTGGACTGGGCGCATAACAAAATCACGTTCGATTACAACTCTGCCCGACCGACCAAGACCGCGGTCGAGGTGATGAACGAAGGCCGGGGCGTCTGCCGCGATTTCCAACACCTGGCAATTACCATGTGCCGCTGCCTGAACATACCCGCTCGCTATGCGACGGGGTATATGGGTGATATCGATTGGGTAGTTCCGCCGGCGCCGATGGATTTCAGCGCCTGGTTCGAAGCGTATTTGGAGGACCGCTGGTGGACCTTCGACGCGCGCAACAATAAGCCGCGCGTGGGGCGCGTCCTGATGGCGACAGGACGGGATGCGGCCGACGTGGCGCTGACTACCTCCTTCGGCCAGGCGGATTTGATGCAGTTTACGGTTGTCAGCGACGAGGTGCTGCAGCCGCCATCCGTGTTCAATTCATCGGCAGCGGCTTTTTGAGGATTTCCTGCACGGCAGCCGGTAGTTTGTCAGCGCCGGCGAGCAGGAAACTAATCTGCCACATTTCTTTGTCAGAAAGAGAAGCTGAGTACGAGGGCATGCCAGTCAACCGGATGCCATGCGCAACCTTCCAGTAAGTCTCGCCGGCCGGATCATCAGTAACGCCCTTGCCGCGCAGGAGTTCTGGCGGCTTGGGATACATCCCCTGGGCGACGGCGGATTTGGCCTGACCGGGTAATCCGTGGCATACCGCACAGTGCTCGCGATAGAGCTGCGCGCCGTTTTGCAGATCGGCTTCCGCGGGCTGAAATGGGGGGGTCTTGGGCGCGTCTTTATCTATGCGGACATGCAGCGCCAGGTGAGCGAGCGTCATCTCGAACGGAATCGGTGTGGCGGCCGTGGCAACTGGCGCATAGCCTAACTTGAAATAACCATAGACAGCGGCGCCGCCGAGGAGGAGTGCAAGGATGAATCCGGAGAGAAATTTCATAGGTTTGTGGATGGATCCTCCTCATCATACGAGGCGGTGTTTGCGATTCGTGGGGCTCTTCGCATTGCTGACGGCGGGCATTCTTTCCGCCCGGAAACGCGGTGAGGAGCCGGATGTGAAGACCATTATCCAGAGATCCGTAGCAGCCAGTGAAAAGGATTTTCAAGCTGCGCCACAATATAACTACAAAGAGCGTGACCGGACCGGTTCAGAAACGAAAACCAATGCCGTGACGATACTAGAAGGTTCACCTTATGAGCGTCTCATTGCAATCAACGGCGAGGATCTACCAGCGGCACAGGCAGCCGAGGAGTTAAAAAAGCAACAGCACGCCGAAGCCGAACGGCGCGCGGAATCGAGCGACCAGCGGAAACGCAGAATCGCGAAATACGAACGGGAACGGGCGCGCGACCATGAGATGATGTCGCAGTTATCCGAAGCATTTGACTTCAAGCTTGCCGGCAAAGGGAAAGTGCGGGGCTTCAACGTCTGGAACTTGAAAGCAACGCCCCGCCCCGGATACCGCCCCCCCAACATGCAGAGCCAAGTATTGCGGGGCATGCAGGGCGAGTTGTGGATCGACTGCGCAAGCTATCGCTGGGTGAAGGTGTCGGCCAACGTGATTCGCCCGGTGTCGATTGTAGGGTTTCTGGCCCGGGTCGAGCCGGGGACGCAATTCGAAGTTGAAAAATCACCGGTGGATAAAGATATTTGGCAGGTCACGCACTTCGTTATGAAATCGCGAGCGAAAGTGCTGTTTCTAGTTAGGCGGAACGCGTCGGAAGACGTTAGCTTCTATGATTTTGAGAGAGTGCAATCTAAATGATGAGTAAAGACAGCTGAATGAAAATCGGAATCATCGGACTGGGATTTATGGGGGCGACACATCTGAACGGCTTTGCAACGCTGCCGGATGTGAGCGTGGCCGCGGTGTGCACGAATAATCCACGCGCACTAGCCGGCGACCTGAGCCAGACGGGAGGAAATCGAGCGGGTGCGGCCCGCGTATACGATTTTTCGGGAGTGAAGAAATATACACGCTGGCAGGACTTGCTAGCCGATGCGGATTTGGATGCGGTGGATATCTGCCTGCCGACGGATTTACATCCGGAAGTGACGATCGCCGCGCTGCGGGCAGGTAAGCACGTGTTAGTGGAAAAGCCTATGGCGCTTACCCTCGACGCCTGCGAACAGATGATGGCGGTGGCGGCCGAGCAAAGGCGGATCTTCATGGTTGGGCAAGTATTGCGGTTCTGGCCCGAGTACGTATACCTGCGAGAGTTCACCAAAAGCAAGGCGCACGGGGCAATCCGGTCGGCAACCTTCATCCGGCAGGGCGCCCTGCCGGAGTGGAGCAACTGGCTGCCGGCGGATGCCCGCAGTGGCGGGGCGGTATTGGACCTACTGATTCACGATATCGATCAGGCGCTGCTGCTATTCGGCATGCCGGAACGAGTGGCGGCAAAGAAGCTAGGCGATGGAGACACACTCACGGCGACTCTGATCTATCCCGGTGGACCGGAAGTGCGGATCCAGGGCGGCTGGTTTGCGCCCGGGACTCCGTTTAGCATGACGTTTCAGGTAAGGGCAGAGCGCGCGGAGCTGGAATTTACCCAAGCGGGGTTGACGTTGAGCGACGGGACGGGAAGCCGTACCCAAGTGGCGCCGGAAGGTAGCGATGGATACGAAGCGCAACTTCGATATTTCGTCCAGTGCTGCAAAAGCGGCGAACAGCCGGAGCAGTGCATGCCGCGCGAATCGGCGCAGGCGGTAAAGATAGCGTTGTTGCTGAAGCAATCGCGCGCGATGGGAGGAGAGCAAATTTCGTGCTTGGTCTAGAAGATTTGGAAATCGGGTTGTTGTTTTGGGCGGGAACAGACGCGCGCAAAACCCTGGAGCATGCGAAGAGCTTCGGCGTGCGCGCCGGGCAAATGGGTTTTTCGGGAGAGCTGCCGCTGGATGGCGCTGGGGAACGCTGGGATGAGGCGTTGACGGCGGAACGGTTTACAGTGGTGTCGGCAGTTTGCAGCTACCTGGGCGAGAAGTATGACGACGTTCCCACGGTGCTGGACACGGTGGGATTGGTTCCCAAGAAAACCAGGGCGGAACGGGTTGCCCGGACGAAGGCGGTTTCCGACGCGGCGCGCACTATCGGCATTGAGCGGATAGCCTGCCACATCGGCTTCGTGCCGGAAGACGCGAATGACCCGCTTTATGCGGAAGTCCGGGACGTGACGCGCGAGATCTGCGACTACTGCGGGAAGAATGGCCAGGCATTCGCGCTTGAAACCGGACAAGAGCCGGCAAAGGTGCTGTTGCGGTTCATCGAGGATGTGCAGCGGCCGAATTTGAACATCAATTTCGATCCGGCGAATATGATTTTGTACGGGACGGGCGATCCGCTTGAGGCGTTGGACGTCCTGGCGGCACACGTGACGACGGTCCATTGTAAGGACGGTGACTGGCCAGACAGGGACAAGCCCGAGGCGCTGGGCATAGAGCGGGCACTAGGCGAAGGCAGCGTCGACATGGACCGGTACATTCACAAGCTAAAGGAAATCGGGTACCGCGGCGTTTTAACGATTGAGCGCGAGGAACTGGATGTCGAGAAACGCGAAAAGGATATCCGGAAGGCCGTGAAGTTGTTAAAAAAGATCACAGGCCGATAGGCGAAGAAACGGCGCATTTTGCGAAACGGACAAAATTGCTACAGCGCCGGATCGCTGGTGCTGGGCAGGCCGTTCTCGATGTGACCGGCCAGGCGGCGCAGGTACTCCGGCTCCAAATCGTGCGTTATGGAAACGTCGTACCAGCGCTGGCTGGCCGCCAGGTCGAATGAATCCTCCTGGCGGCCAGCAGCGGCAATTTGATAGTGCCGGGGCGGATTGCCATAAGCGTTGTCTCGAACGGTTACGCGGCAGACGGCGGGGCCGGAATTGAGCACGGAGATATGAAGGCGTGCGTTCCGGCCATCGTAATGGCTGCTAATAGAGAGCGTGCCTGTTTGTGAGTGGGCGGCGCCCGTGCACTCGCGCAGAAAACCGTTGGGCGCGTAAACCGACAGGCTGTATTGACTGTGGACACCGGCGATCCGGGTCAGATGCCAGAAAACCGATAGCTCTTTACGCGACTCGACGGTATAGATGCGCGGAGCAGCGTCAATCAATGGCGTGAAGACGTGGAATACCGCGCCGGCGTCACCGGAATTGGTGAAATCGATCCAGAGCCGATCCCGCGAAGGTTCGATGCGTGCGTGCGCGTGGAGCTCATAGGGAATGGCGCGCGCGGGACGGGTTCCGGGTTCCTGCAGCGGCTGCTTCATCACGACTGGGACGGAAGGCTCGGGCAGAGTGCTGCACGCCCGATCTGTTTCCTCTCTATAGCGGCTGGTATCGGGCAGGGGGGGCAATGACTCGCTCGGCTTCGAAAAGTCGATGGCGGAGGTGAGATCGCCACAGACAGAGCGCCGCCATTTCGTAATATTTGTCTCGCGCACGGGCTCACCGAAGCGTGCTTCGAGGAAACGCAGAACGGACGTATGGTCGAACACCTGCGAACAAACCCAGCCACCCCGGGTCCAGGGAGAAACGACGGTCATGGGCACGCGAACACCGAGGCCATACGGGACCGGCCCCAGTACGGGGTCGTTATAAATCTCGTCGGAGGCATCGACGGTAGAGCGGCCCTGCGCGGGTGAGATGGGCGGGGTGGGAGGAATGACGTGATCGAAAAAACCGTCGTTCTCATCGTAATTGATGAAGAGTACCGTTTTGCTCCAGACCGCGGGGTTGCCGGTGAGTGCATCCAAAACCTGGGCAGTATACTGGGCGCCGTAAGCCGGGGGCCACGCGGGGTGTTCGGAATACGCTTCCGGGGCCACGATCCAGGACACCTGCGGGAGGGCGCCGACGGCGACATCGCGAGCGAGTTCTTCCAAGGGGTGAGGAGTTAACGCCTCGCGGCGCAGCTTGGAATCCGGCGGCGAATCAATGTACTGTTTGAAAAACTGAAGCGGGTTGTCGCCGTAATTGCCCTCAAACGGCCGCTTGCCGTCGTTTTCAATCCCTTTTTGATAGACGCGCCAGGAGATGCCGGCTTTGTCGAGGCGCTCGGGACAGGTGGTCCAAACGGCCGTACCGGTTTCCGAAATGTGGTTGTCGATCACGGCTCCGGCGCGATTGCCGGGCGGATTGACAGAGCCGGTCCAGTGATAGATGCGGTTGGGGTCCGTGGGACCCATCAGAGAGCAGAAATAGGCATCGCAGATAGTGAAAGCATTGGCGAGGGCGAATTGGAAGGGGATGTCCGCCTCTTTGTAATAGCCCATGGTCCGCGGCGACTTGGCATCGATCCAATCGTCGTACCGGCCGTGGTTCCAAGCCTGGTGGCCGCTCGTCCAACCATGATCCAGCGACGAGACGCATTGCGCTCGGGTCTTGGTCGTATCCAGGTGGAATGGCAATACGTCGGCAGTGCTTTGAGAGCCACGCTGTCGCCAAACAGACCTGCCGGCGGAGAGCGGCACGGTGATGCGGTCAGAGAAACCGCGAACGCCGCGCATAGTGCCGTAATAGTGATCGAACGAGCGGTTTTCCTGCATCAGGATGACGATGTGTTCGACATCACGAATGGTGCCCGTGAGGGAAGCCGGCGGAATGGCGAGCGCTTTTTGAATTGACGCTGGAAGAACGGCCAGCGCTCCGGCAGCTCCGACGCTTTTCGCGGCAAGACGGATGAAGTCGCGACGCCCTTGCTTGGGGGAGGTCATCGAGTTCATGCTAGCGCGCTGGCTTGGCCGCAAATTTGATGATCGTGCCCCCGGGTCCAACCGCCCAGGCGGCTCCAGAAGGAGTGGACGCCACCGCATTGAGCGCAGGTGTGGAGAGCGGCGTCCAGGCCCGGTTGAAGGCGGTTGAAACATCGGCGCCGTTGGTACCGACCGCGATTGCCGCACCGCTGCGAAAGATGGTCACTCCGGAACGGTAGCCGCTGAGGTGGTCCGGCTTGGGTAGGCTCCAAGTCTTGCCGCCGTCGCCGGTGATAGCGATGGTGCGCGCGGCGTCCCCCGGTTTTTGGTAGTCGCCGCCGACGGCGAGGCCGCGTCCGCTGGCGGTGAAGAATAGCGAGAAAATTCCGGATGATTTATTTGCACCTGCCAGTGGCGTTTTGGAAACGGTCCAGGACTTGCCAGCATCGGCGGTGCGAAACACGCGTGCCGCGCCTGGGCCTCCGGTTGCAAACCATGCAGCTTTTGCCGCGCGGACAACCAGGCAGGTACCACTGGCGGCAAAGGCTCCCTCCTGGGCCAGAGCGGGCGGAGTTGCCTGGCGCGACCAGGATTGGCCGGCGTTGCTGGTGGTGAAGATTGCAAAATGGCCGGCGACTGGATCGCCCAGGATGATGGCGTGTGAAGGGTCCCAAAACGCGAGCGCGTCGAGGAAGCCGTCCGGATCTGGATTTGTAAAGAGGAGCTGCCAGGATTGGCCTCCGTCGCGGGTGAAATAAAGGCGTGAGGAGGAACCGATGCCGCTCGAGAGCAAGTAGGCAGTGCGCGCGTCGAAGGCTTCGACGTCGCGGAAGTCGAGCGATTCGGCTCCAGGGACAACGCCATGACGCCAATGCGTGCCGCCGTCGGTTGTCAATAAGAACGTTCCCTTGGCGCCGCTGGCCCAAACCACCTGAGACGACACGACATGCAGGCCGCGCAAGCCGGCGCTGGTATTGGAGGTTTGCGGCGCCCAAGTGAACGCGAGGGCGGCGGCGAAAAGAACTGCTAAACCCATGAACGAGTATCGCGCAGTACTCCTTGTTGTCTGTGGGCGGGTTTCCGCCGACGCGGTTCGCGGCTTACCGGCAGCCTGGCGGCATTGGCCGATTTTCGAATGAAAGAAGGCGGCCGCGAAAATAAGATTGAAATCGAGGCAAGCAGATGAGCAGCAAAGATTTCACGCTCGAGGATGCGAAGATCCGGGACAACCAATGGCAAAACCTGGTGCTTCCGCTGGTGCTGATGATAACCGGGGTCATTTTGCTGGGAGCGGACGGATTCGGCACGATTTCCTTGGACCGGCTGACAAATTTCTGGCCGATGGCCATTATTCTGGTCGGATTGGTGGAATTGATACCTTCGGAAGAAACCAAACAGAGAGCCGGGAATGATTGACGATTGGGATAAGCAACGACGCCGCCTTGGGCGAGAGGGTACGCGGCTATTCCTGGCCGTCGGCCTGATCGTTGCAGGGACGTTGCTGTTCCTGGGCAACCTAGGCATTCTGCCTGTGCGCACGATCTGGGCGTACTGGCCGCTGGGGCTGATTGCCTTGGGAGTGGGACGGCTGACGCGTTGCGCGGGAGCGGTGGGAAGATTTTTCGGAATTGCCCTGATCGTGTTCGGCACGTTGTTTCTGCTGATCAATTTGAATATCCTGCACGTGCGCGCACACGACGATAGCTGGCCCCTTTCGATGCTGCTGATTACGTTTGGAATGGGAATGCTGGTAAAAAGGCTGGATGCCGGAGGATCGAACCATTGGGGCCTGGGCTTTGGCAGAAAACCGGCGGGAGATTACAAAGCTTCGCTGCGGGACTGGGCAGTGATGGGGAGTGTTAAGCGCCGACTGGACACTGCGGCATTCGAGGGGGGAGAGGCGGCCTGCCTGTTCGGCAATGTGGAGATCGATCTGCGGCGGGCGCGTATTTCACCCGCGGTGCAGTCAGTCACGGTGGAAGCCAATGCCATCTTCGGACAGGTGAAGATCAGGGTTGCCGAAGGATGGAAAGTCAGCGTGACCGGAGTGGGCGTACTTGGCGCCTTCGAAGACAAAACTCTTCCCCCGGTGACGCCGGACGATGCACCGGTATTGATTGTTACCGGCCTGGCAGTTTTTGGATCCGTGGAGATTGAAGATTAGCCTCAAGCGATGCGTCTGCCTTTTCAAAGCAAAACGGGTCTGCTGGCTTATGCGGCAGCATGGATGCCGCTGGGAGCGATGCTTGGATTCGCACTGGGCAGCGCCGCGGACCTCCGCTGGTTCGAAAGCGCGTCAGTTACCGTACCGCTCACCGGGTTATTGGCGGTAGTTTGTCTTTTGCCCGGCTATATGTGCCGGTTTCTGCCACTAACTAAGTCGCCGCCTTGGAAGCTGCTGGCGAGCCACTTAGTAACAGCGATGTGGATGAGCGCAATTGTGGCCACCCTGGTTCCGTTCCTGGTGCAGTTTCTCACGCGCTGTTTTCCAACATTGGCCATTAGATTCCGCGCGGCAATACCGGTGCTGACGGGCATGGTCTTTTTGTTTTACCTGATGTCGATCGCACTGCACTACTTATTGCAGGCCGTGGAATCCTCGAAGCAGGCCGAGATTCTGGCGCGCGAAGCGGAACTGAGGGCGCTGAAATCTCAGATCAATCCGCATTTTTTGTTCAACAGCCTCAACTCCATCAGCGCCCTGACTAGTTTAGATCCGGCCAAGGCACGGGAGATGTGTATTCGCCTATCTGAGTTTCTGCGCAGTTCTTTGCGGTTGGGAGAGCGGACGAGTGTTCCGTTCGGCGAGGAGTTGGCATTGACGAGCACCTATCTGGATGTGGAGCAGGTGCGTTTTGGAGCCAGGCTGCGCGTGACACGCGATTTTGAAGGCGCTTGTAACACGTGCGAGGTGCCGCCGCTGCTATTGCAACCGCTGGTGGAAAACGCGATTAAGCATGGGGTCGCGTCGTTGGTTGAAGGCGGAGAAATTACAATGAGCGCGCGCATATCGAACGAGCGGCTGCATTTCATCATTGAGAACCGGTTCGATCCCGATGCTCCGGCACAGAGAAAAAGCGGCTTTGGATTGATGAATGTGCGGAAGCGGCTGCAGGCCCGCTATGGCGGGGCGGCGAGTTTGGATATTCAGGTGGAAAACCCGCTCTATCGAGTGCTGCTTTCAGTGCCCTATAACGGGAAGAAGGGAATGGCGGTCAATGAAGATGCGCGCAATACTGGCGGATGATGAAGAGCTTGCGCGGCTCGTTCTTCGGGAATATATCGGGCACGAAGCGGATATCGAGATCGTGGCCGAATGTACGAACGGCTTCGACGCGGTGAAAGCGATTGGCGAGTTGAAGCCGGATCTTCTGTTTCTGGATATTCAAATGCCGAAGCTGGATGGCTTCGAAGTATTGGAATTAGTGGACACCGGACCGGCAGTCGTTTTCGTGACGGCGTATGACCAATACGCGATGAAGGCCTTTGATGCGGCGGCGATTGATTACCTGCTGAAACCCTTTGATTTGATCCGATTCCGCGCTGCCCTGGAAAAAGTCAGGCTGCGTTTAGGCGAGAAGGCTCCCGCAATTCCCGCCGCGGAACTAAGAAATGCAGCGCTAGCGCCAGGTCAAAAGGCAGAGCGAGTGGTGGTAAGAGACGGCGCGAAGGTGCATATCATCCCGGTAAGTCAACTTGAGTACGCGGAGGCGCAGGACGATTATGTTGCGCTTCACAGCGGAGGCAGGAGTTACTTGAAGCAGCAGACGATTTCGAGCTTGGAAGAATCCTTGGATAACGCTAAATTTGTGCGAGTGCACCGGTCTTTCCTGATCAACTTGGAACGCGTCGCCAAGATTGAACCTTATACAAAGGACACGCGGTTGGCCGTGCTGGCGGATGGGGCGCGAATTCCGGTAAGCAGGGCTGGCTATTTACGACTGAAGGAGGCTATGGAGGGTGTATAGAGAAGCGAGTGGTGCTTTTGCAGCGCGGCGGGCTGCGTTCCGGCAGTTGCATGAGGGCGGCTGTTTTGTGATTCCCAATCCTTGGGACATTGGCACTGCGCGGTATCTGCGGCGCCTTGGATTCCAAGCGCTGGCTACCAGCAGTGCGGGGTTTGCGTTCTCACGCGGGTTGCCAGATGGAGAGGGGGCAGTATCCCGGGATCTGATGCTTGCGCATATTGCCGAGATCGTGGGCGCCACGGACTTACCGGTCAACGCGGATTTTCAGTCGGGCTATGCGCATCAGCCTGAAGATGTGGCGGAGAATGTCAGACTCTGCGTTGAAACCGGCGTGGCGGGCTTATCCATAGAGGACGCGACCGGAAATCCGGATGAGCCATTGTACGTGTTGGAGCTGGCGGTTGAGCGCATCCAGGCAGCGCGCGTGGCAATTGCGAATTCAAGTAGTGGAGTGCTGCTTGTGGCGAGAGCTGAATGCTACCTGGCTGGCCACCCCGACCCATTGCGGGAATCGATTCGACGTCTGCAGGCGTATGCGGAAGCTGGGGCGGATGTCCTGTATGCTCCCGGGGCGGCCAGTGTGGCGGACATTCAATCGATTGTGGCGGCGGCCAGACCCAAGCCCGTCAATGTTCTGATGAGTTCGAACCTGGGGTTGACTGTTTCACGGCTGGCGGAGTTGGACGTTCGGCGAATCAGCGTGGGATCTTCGCTGGCGCGCGCGGCTTGGACCGGCTTTATACGGGCGGCGAAGGCCATCGCAGACGAGGGCAGTTTCGCGGGTTTCGACGATTTGACTCCGTTCGGTGAGTTGAACGCATTGTTTCACCAGGATACGAAGACGCGATCATGATAGTCCTGACCAGACAGTAGAAACAACTTTCATAGTCTGGTGCTCACGGATAAGAGAATGGCGCGACCGCCTCATAATGAGTCATAAGGGCATAACTGCCGAATCGCCGAATGTCAATAACCGCTAAAGGCATCGCCTGCGACATTACAGATGTGGCCGGCGTCGAACGATTTTCACAGCAAGCGCAAGAAGCATACGGCCGGGTTGACGCACTTGTGGTCAACGCCGCGGGCGATCCGCCAGTTGGCGCGTATGGCAAAAGCCGCGACTGATCAACTAGTCCGCGACCTGATGGTGGAAATGGGCGCATCGATGGTAGGTTGGGCCTCAGCCGCACATGACTTCACAACGGAACAGGAATAGCTATTGAGGAGAAGTGTTATAGCGTTTGATGCATAGGGAAGTACTCCGCCGCGCGGTTTGAAATCGAAGAAGGCCACCGTTTTTTAGAAAGGTCTGGTTGTGAAGCCACTCATTAATAATCCTCCGCCGGCGATTTCGTCGAAGCGCTGGCTAAGTACTGAGATACCCAGTGAAGTCTACGATCAGGAACGAGAGATTGAGTCGATGATCCGGACTTTGAGCCGTTTTGATGAAAAGGGTTCACACAACTCGAAGTATCAGTCTCATGCCGTGCGACGCCAAGAGAGCGCGGCATTGATCTTCATTGCATTCATCGGCTCGTGAGTATCCTTGCCTGCTATTACTTGTGGATGAAGGTCAGTGGAGACCCTGGATTTTCCTGAGTGCCGCTGCGAAGTCTCTCTTGGCGTAGGATTGATAGAGCGCTCTCAGTGCGGGGGAGCCGCGTTGGGATCCATCCAGAGGACTTCCCAGTGATGTCCATCCAGATCGTAGAAGCTCCAGCTGTACATGAAGCCTAAATCCGCCGGATCCATGGCATGTTTGCCGCCCGCGGCGAGGGCTTTGTTTACCGTGTCATCAACCGCGGCACGGCTGTCACATGATAACGCAAAAAGGCCCTCATTGTGGGAAGTGGTATCGCAGATCTCCTTCCTGGTGAAGGTCTTGAAGAACGGCTCCTTGAGAAGCATCACGCTCGTGACCTCATTAACGATCATGCAGGCCGCGTTGTCGTCCGTAAACTTCGGATTGAAAGCAAAGCCGAGTTTACCGAAGAATTCTTTCGACTGATTTAAATTTCGGACGGCTAGATTCACGAATAATTGCCGGGAATTGTTGTTTGTCATTGTTTTTGTCTCCTTTACTTCAATGGTTGAGTGAGTAATGCGTCCACGCGCCGGTCGCGCAGCCAAAGACCAGCCCATAACAGCGCGGCGACGTAGAGGGGAAAAAGGATATGAGTGAAGAGCGGGCTCCCGACCCGCACGTGCGTGGCAACGGCGCCGCCCAGGTAACCGGTCCACAGAATCGCGCCGATGAGAGCGGTTCTAGGGACCAGGTAGAGGACCAGACAGATGAACTGGAGGAGGCCGATGCCCAGGAGCGTGCTCGCGGGATAACCAAGCTGAGTAGTTCCTTGCACGGCAGGCGGCAGCGCGAGCACCTTCATCGTGGCGTCAAAGACAAGGAACAGCGCTGCAAAGCCGCTCAGGATGCGGCCCGTCCAGACGGCCTTCCGCGTTCTCTCGATGATCGTCGTGTTCATAGTATGTCCTTTCGAGTCCCTTCAACCCTTAGACCGGAACACGCGGATAGAATCATCGGTTACACGAAAAAAAATCCGCGGCGGTTCACGTTATTCCGGCAAGACAGGAGGCAGACCGAAGCGCGGGAAGAGCACTTCCGTATCCAGAAACGAGTTCCACGAGGCGATGCGCTCTCCCGAGAGTTCAAGGACGATGAGCGCCCAGGGTTTGTGCCCGCCTTGCGGACTCGGGTGATACTGGCCGAACGCAGGCGAGCCGCAGGCCAATGCAGCGGGCACGAGCCGGGAACCGCGGCACACGGCGCCGCGCCCCAGCAGCCAGGCACGCACGGAATCAGGGCCGCGCAGCCAGAGCGCATAGGGCGGCATGCAGAACGCCGCGTCCTCACGGAGCAGCGCCGCCAGTTCGTCCACATCGTAGCGGTGAAAAGCATCGACGTAGCGATCCAGCAGCCGCAACTGGGATGCGGACATTGTCACGGGTTCGCCGAGGCTGCGGCTGGCGAGGGTCGCACGCGCGCGCTGTAAGGCGCTGTTCACGGAGGCAACGGAAGTATCGAGGCTTCCGGCCACCTCCACCGCCGACCAGCCGAGCACTTCCATGAGGAGCAGCACGGCGCGCTGCTTTGGCGGAAGATGCTGGAGCGCGGCGACGAAGGCGAGGCGAATGCTTTGGCGCAAGATGGCCTGCTCAGAAGGATCCGCGCCGGCGGGTAATGCCTGGACGTCCGGAATGGGTTCAAGCCAGTGCGTACGTGGATGCTGAATGAGCGGATCGTGCACGGTGCCCGCCGGCCCCTCTTCCATCGGGCGCGCGCGCCGCCGCCGATGAGCGAGTTCATCCAAGCACACGTTGGTGGCGATGCGATACATCCAGGTGCGCAGCGAAGCGCGCCCGTCAAACTGGTCGAGGTTTCGCCACGCCCGGATCATCGTCTCCTGAACGGCATCGTCGGCGTCCACGGCGGAGCCGAGCATGCGGTAGCAGTGGCCGGTCAAGGCCGGACGATGTGCTTCGAACTGCTCCATGTTTTCCAGCATTGATGCGCCAGGGAAAGGATCAGCGCGCGCTTTTTAAAAGCGCCATGGTGAGGGAAGCCGCCGAAGCGATGGCCGCGACTACGCGCACATGGTTCCACGCTGTCCAACTGGTGACGTACTCGGCCCAGAGGACGGCGCCATCCGCGCTCGCGGGGTCAACCGCCGCCAAGGCATTATTGCGCGGCACGTTGCACACGGCCGTCACTAGAATGGGACCCATGAGATACAAGAGGCTGCCGGTGAGTAAGTAGGGTGCGCCGGGCGTGTGCCACCTTACCAACGCGGAGATGGCCAGTACAGCACAGGCGACGGCTGTTCCGAAGAGGGCCGCCATGAACACCGGCGTTATTGCCGCGACGTTGATGGATTGCATCGCGGCGATGCCCTGCGCCACCGGGAGACGGGCAAGGGCCTTCATTACGAAGGCCGAAAAAGCAAAGAGGACGCCGCCAATCAGCCCGGAGGCTAGCGCGGACAAGAAGGTCAGGAAGAAAACAATTTTGCCGGTCATAATCGGGCTAACAAACGACACTCCTTTAGAAGCTAAAGCGAAGCTGCATTGTAATGATCCTGGCCGACAAAGCGTTTTGCGCTTGTCCAAACAGCGGGTTGCTGGTTACACCATCGTAGCTTATGACGGCATTGACGTTAGTCAAGTTCAGCTTATTGAAGATGTTGAAGAAATCCGCGCGGAAATCGATCCTTGCGCTTTCTCCGAAGACTTTCATCTTGGGAAATCCGAAGCCTTTCTGAACGGTGATGTCGGTGTCGAAATAGCCGGGTCCGGTAAACACGTTCCGTCCCACGGAGGGCGCGGGCGGGATGCCGGTGACCGGGAAAGTAGGAACAGTGAAGTAGCTCAGCGCTCCGTTGGGGAAGTTTCCATTGAATTGCTGGAACGTGGAATTGCTGTAGTTCGTTCCAGCTCCGCCCAAATAAGAAGCCGGACGGAGGTTGCAATATCCACTATTCGGATAAACGAGATTGCAGCTCGTGTTTGAGTAAAGCGGCGTCAAGGGGAAGCCGGTATGCGCATTGATGATGCCGCTGATCTGCCAGTTACCCAAGATTTTTTCCTTCCAATCGTTACCTTTGAAAATGCGCGGACTCCAAACACCGTACAGTTTCACGTTATGCCTGACATCGAAATCGGCCGAACCTCTCCGGTATTGATTACCGTAAGGATATTCGCCGATGTAATAGTCGTTTGAACCGTCGTCGATGGTATGACTCCAGCGGTATTGGAGATCCAGTTGGAACGAACGGGCGAAACGATGCTCCATCTCCACCAGCATGGCGTTATAACTGGAATTGCCGTCGTTCGTGTAGTAGTAGAGATGCGCAATTTGCGGGTTTGTTGGAGCGTATAACAAGTTGAGATTGTTTTGAATTGTCAAGTGACGGCTCAAGCTGCCTTGATATCCCAACTTAGCCACCCAGTTTCCTCCCAGGTCGTATTGCGTATCCAGCGAATAGCGGTAGGTTACCGGCGTGGGCAGATTTTGGGGAAAAGCGTCGAGGTCGACGGCCGTTCCACCAAGCGGCAGGCCGGTAGTGGGAGAGAAGGGCTGTATGGCCGCTGGATTAGAAGGCCAGCCGGCGAATTGTCTTACGTCGGCAGGAACAGCATAAAGGAGGTTTGAGCCGGTCAGCGTCAGGCCCTCCACCAGGGGCGGGTTACTGCGCCCAGTGAGAGTGATCGCCTGTTGCATCTTGTTATAGCCGATACCGAAGCCTCCACGAACGACAAAGCGCTGACTATTCGGATCCGGCCGCCAGGCAAATCCAACTTGCGGAGACCAGTTTTTCTTACTCGTTTTGAAGAGATCGCCGCCTACCTTCAGAGAAAGTCCAGTTAATGGATTCGGGCCGGAACCTAAGACCGTGTTGCTGATGTTGCCGTACTTTTCCGTGACAGGCGTAAAATACTCCCAGCGCAGGCCCAGGTTCAAAGTCAGATTCGACCGTACTCTGAAGTCGTCTTGAATGAATCCTCCGTAGATTTGAGACCGGATATACTTTGTCGCGCTGGTAGGACTGCCCGTAAGTGGATCGAAGTTACCAACTTCCTGATAGGGCGCATCATTCGCTAAGTCCCACAAGTTGCGGAAGTTGTAAGTGGGGCGCGCCGCGGGAGCCAGGTTGTCATTGTCCTGCTCCCAATAGAGATCGGCGCCGAATTTTATGGTGTGACGGTTCCTGACGGTGCTGGCGGTATCGCGGAAGTTGAAGGTGGTTTGGTTAAAGATACTCGGTCCGGGCGCTCCCAGATACTGATTCGTCAGATTGGCCGCCCCAAGGGCATCCACCGAAGCTTGCGGTAAGCCAAAGGGCGCCTGTGGATTGGTCTGCACCTCATTCCAGAACCAGCGTGTCACGCCGCCGCGGGCCTCGTTGAACCAGGTCGGCGAAATCGTGTGATCCCAAAGCAAGGTAGCAGCCTCATTGGTTCTATCGTTGTGCCATAAGTTGGCGGGCCGCACGGGGCCATTGTAGTTAGTGGTGACTACGGGCACCACATAGGTACTGAACGCCACCAGATCTTTGGAAGTGGCGTGATAATCCATCCGCCCATTGAATTGCTGCGGGTTGGAAGTGGTAGGATTCACCGTCTGAACGAAAAATATGTCGGGAATGCCGTCAAGCCCTCCACCTATCCCGGGCGCTCCGTTATTCACGAAGGTCGGGTCACGCGTTCCCAAGGGAGTTCTGAGCGGCGATCCAATATCCAGGCCGATGTTGGCGCCGTTTTGGAGAACCACCTGGCATTGGCTCGCGCTCGGCAGACCCGCATCCGCGCAAGTTCTGGGAGTGATCGCATTGGAGGAAACGGCTTCCCCAGGAAAGCCGGCAAGCTTCGCCGCGATACTGTTGGGCTTCGCGGATGCGGCGGCCGCGAGAAATTGTGGCGTTTCATACCAGTTCGTGCCCGTCGATTGAGAACTGTTCCGCAGTGTCTCGTACGAGAAAAAGGCGAAGAGGCGATTGTGAATGATGGGTCCACCCAAACTGCCAGCCCACTGGTTAAAGCGGTCCGTATCTCTTTGAACCGGATTATTGTCCGGGCCGTTCCAGCGCTGAAACGCATTCAATCCAGGGCGGGTGATTTTCAGCAGCGCACTCCCGTGAAATTCGTTAGTGCCATTTTTCGAGACAACCATGACTTGGGCGCCGCTGTTGCGTCCATTTTCGGCTGAGTACGGGTTGGACTGCACGGTCACTTCCTTGACCGATTCCTCATTCGGCGTCACCACCGCGGCGCCGCCCCAGGCCAAGCTGTTGACGCCCACGCCATCGATCTGAAAGCTATTGGAATTGTTCCGGGTGCCGTTTGCCACGATTTGCACCTGGTTCTCGGTTTGGAAAATGCTGCTGCTTCCGCTGACGCCGCCAGGCCCGATGCTGCCCGGCAGGTTCTGCCCACCGGAACCGCTTGCGCTACGGGAGTTATCGCCGAAGGTCCCGGGCGCCAAAGCCGCAAGCTGAAACGGGTCGCGCGCGAAGGTCGGCAAATCCTGCACCTGCTTTGCGTTGAAGGTTCCAGCTATATTTGCGTTTTGCGTATCGATCGCCGCGACTACATCCGCCCTCACGGTGACAGTTTGGGATGACTGGGCCGCGACGGCGAGCCGCACATCCAGAGACTGGGGTTGTTCCGAGGGGATGTTGACGTTATCAACGACTTTCTTCGTAAACCCGGTCTTTTCCGCCGTCAACGAATAGGATCCGGGCGCTAAGCCTGGAATTGAATAGACACCGGAACTGCCGCTGGTTGCAGTTTTCGAGCTATTGGTTTCTTTGCTGGTAAGCGTTATGGATACACCGGGCACAACGGCCCCTTGCGCATCCGTTATTGCACCCTGCAGACTCGCGCGATATTGCGCGCTTGCGGGTACGGCGCAAATCATTGTAAATCCAAGCAAAAACGACGTCAGCGACGTGGACGTATTTTTCATAGTAAACTGTCATTTCCTTGTTTGCGGATGACTTAATGCAAAAGCGCTAGCAGATAGACACCAATCCCACATTTTCGTTGCGCACTTTATTTCTTCGTGAGAAACTTCCGCTGTGAGGTGGTGGAGTTGTTTTCTAGCGGCGATCCTTGTGCTGTTTGGCGCCTCCTTTAGTAGCGCCGACACACGCTATTACGAGCGAGTCATCTTCGATAACAGCCTTACGCCGGACCGTTACTTTGAGAGCAGCGGGAAGGCCGCCTCTCCCAGCGCCTTGCGCCTGATTGATGGCAAGCTGCCCGTGGAAACCAGTAACTCTCTTACTGGACCGAATGCGCTAAGGCTTGAGTGGACTTCGATGGGCACGGGCGGTTGGACAGCGGAAATCCGCGCGCAAGAATGGCGAAACCGCGAGATCTACTTTCCTGGAGCGACGCTCTACTTGTGGTGCTTCGCCCCAAGCACCATCGCACCGGCCAACCTGCCGCGATTGGTGCTGCGCGACAAAGGGAAAAACTTCACGGCGCCGCTCGATATTGCTCCCTACGCGCCCGTCCTTCCGGTTGGCAAATGGGTCCAGATCAAAATCCCACTGGAGCGCTTTGTCACAGCGTCCATTCACAACTTTGAACGGCACCGCGTGGACACAATCGTCTTTGCGCAGGGAGCAGCGGACGCGACCAAACACACGCTGATCGTGGATGAGATGGGAATCGGCGACAGCCTATCCACGGCGAGACCGGGCGCGCTCCCGAGCGTGCAAAATCCGCGGGCCAAAGGTTATGAGCGCCATATCGATCTGAGTTGGGATCCAGTTGTGGACCCAGCTCTGGGGCGCTACGTCATCCGCCGCTCCCTTGACGGTGGTCCGTTTCGCCCCATTGGCATTCAGGTTCCAGGGGTGCATCATTACGTGGATTTTCTTGGCAAACTCAACACCACAGCCAGCTACACGGTCACGGCGGAGGATGTTGACTACCATGCCTCGGCCGCTTCGGGCGTTGTCCGTGCCTCCACTTCCGCCAAACTCATGACGGACGACGAATTACTGACCATGGTGCAGGAAGCTTCGTTTCGATACTACTGGGAAGGCGCGCATCCGGTTTCTGGTATGACGCGCGAGAATCTGCCCGGCGACGACGACATTATTGCCACGGGCGCCAGCGGTTTCGGCATTATGGCGCTGGTGGCGGGAGTCGATCGAGGGTTCATTTCGCGAGAGCAAGGTTTGCAGCGGCTGCTCAAAATCTCGACTTTCCTCAAAAGCGCCGACCGCTATCACGGCGCGTGGCCGCATTTTCTGCATGGCGCTACCGGCGGGCGAATGCCGGTATTTGACATGTACGATAACGGCGCCGATCTTGTGGAGACATCGTTCCTCATGCAAGGACTGCTGACGGCCCGGCAATATTTCAATGGCAGCAGCGCCATGGAAAAGGAGCTATACCAGCAAGTCACGGCTCTTTGGACTTCGGTCGAGTGGGATTGGTTCAGAAGGAGACCGGACGGCACTGCCCTTTTCTGGCACTGGTCACCCGAATACTCCTGGCATATCGACCATGCGCTCACCGGCTGGAACGAAGTGATGATCACTTACTTGCTGGCGATCGCCTCCCCCAGCCATCCCGTGCCGCCGAGCTTGTATTACACCGGTTGGGCCGGATTGTTAAAAGAATACATCAGCGGCAGAACGTTTTATGGAATCAAGCTCGATGTAGGCATGGGAACCGGCGGACCGCTCTTCTTTACGCAGTATTCTTTTCTGGGCTTTGATCCATATGTCAAGGATCGTTTCACGAACTACTTTGACAACAACCGCCGTTTGGCTCTCATCAACTACGCGTATTGCCAGCAGAACCCCGGCAAGTTCAAAGGGTACGGACCGAACGCATGGGGCATCACAGCCGTGGACGGGCCGGGGGGTTACGTGCCTTACGAACCAACCCAAAATTTGGATGACGGGACAATTGCTCCCACCGGCGCGATTGGTTCGTTTCCCTATACTCCCGCCCAATCGCTTGCGGCATTGAAGTATTTTTACCGCGAACTCGGAGATCGGCTTTGGGACGTGTATGGATTCCGCGACGCATTCAATCTGCAGCGCAATTGGTTTTCACGCATCAACATGGGGTTGAATCAGGCGCCGATGGTGGTGATGATTGAAAATTACCGCACGGGATTGATCTGGAAACACTTCATGGCGAATCGGGAAATTCAATCGATGATTCAGCGCGTTGGATTCAAAGTGGAAGTACCCACACCGCCCGCTCCCCGCTAGCCGTAGCCGCAGGTTAGAGCCGCGCAGTAACCTGAGGGCTATTTCCGCGTCTTAAAAGACCATCGTCTATCATAGTTCACATTCACATTTAGCCTTCCTTACATTCACTCATGATTAAACCAATCTCAAGAGGCAAGCGGCGAAGCACCTATCTATTTTTGCTCTGCACCATGGCTGTGCTGTCCACTCTCCCGGCAAACGCAAACGGCCAAGGAAAACGAGGCGCGCAGGCGGCCGCCAAGCCCCAGGGGATTGACCAAGATTATTCGGCAAAGATCAAGGAATACACAACCGATCCGAAGCTCAGCACGGACCTGGTGGATCATCTCCCAGCCTCGGACACTGTCCCCACGACCGCTAGAATTCTCGGCTATCCGGTTGGCACGCCGGGAAAATTGACTTACACGAAAGATCTCTACCGCTACTACCGCGCGCTGGCGGATGCATCGCCGCGCGTGAAGATGTGGACCGTGGGCAAGAGTGAAGAAGGCCGCGATTTTGTGTTAGTGGCGGTTAGTGACGAATCGAACATCAAGCAGATTGACGCTCTGCGGCAGATCACGGCCAAACTGGCCGACCCACGGCACATCACGGAAGCCGATGCGCAGCATCTTATCGATACCGGCAAACCGTTCTACTGGGCCTCCGGCTCCATACACTCGCCCGAAACAGGTTCTCCGGAAATGCTGATGGAACTGGCCTACCGGCTGGCGGTGGACGAATCCCCTCGCATTCAGAATATTCGCAAGAACACCGTGGTTCTGATCACCCCGGTTCTGGAAGTGGATGGCCGCGACCGCGAAGTGGACACATACAACTACCATTTGGAGAACCCCGGTAAAACCGCGCCGAACCTGGTTTACTGGGGCCACTACGTAGCGCACGATAACAATCGCGACGGCATAGCGCAGGCGCTGCAGCTGTCGAAAGTCCAGATGAAGAATTTCCTCAACTGGCATCCGCAAGTGCTGCATGACCTGCATGAGTCGGTTCCGTTTCTGTATATCTCCACGGGCACCGGCCCCTATAACGCGTGGCTTGACCCGATCGTTATTAGTGAGTGGCAGAAGATGGCGTACTACGAAATTGAACAGATGACGGAGCGCGGCGTTCCCGGCGTGTGGACGCACGGTTACTACGACGGCTGGGCGCCCAACTACATGTTCTATTTCGCCAATGGCCACAATTCCATCGGGCGCTTTTACGAAACGTTTGGCAACGGCAACGCCGACACGCGCGAGCGCACCGTTCCGGCCACGGTAACGGCGCGTGAATGGTACCGGCCGAATCCCCCGGAATCGCGCGTGAAGTGGTCTATTCGCAATAACGTCAATATGCAGGAAAGCGCAATCCTTTTTGCGCTGACTTATACGGCGGATCATCCGCGGGATTTCCTGGCGAGCTTTTATACCAAGAGCAAGCGGTCAGTTGCCAAGGCGACAACCGAGGGCCCGGCCGCGTGGGTGATTCAGAACGACGGGAAACGGCCCGCCAATGCGGCGCAACTGGCGGCGCTGCTGCAGCAGGAAGGCTGCGAAGTACAGAAGCTGGACGCGGATTTGACCGTCAAGCTGCCGGAACCGGTGCGTGCCTCTGGAAGCGGCGGCCGCCGGAGAGGCGACAGCGGCCCCGCAGTGACACCGCCCCCCACCAGCGCCACTATCAAGGCGGGCAGTTACGTGATCCGCATGGACCAGCCTTATAGCCGCATTGCCGACATGCTGCTGGACACGCAGTACTACAACACCAACGATCCGCGGCCTTACGACGATACGGGCTGGACGCTGGGACCGCTGCGCAATGTCGCCACGCTGCGCGTGACGGACGCGTCCATATTGGGCGCACCCATGACATTGATTCAAGGCGAGGCCAAAGCCGCCGGTAGCCTCAGTGGTTCGGGTTCAAAGTATTTTCTCGTCAACTCAAACGCGGAGCCTGCCCTGGCGACCTTCCGTTACCGTTTCAAAGATGTGAAGATGTTTGCGGCCGAGGAAGCGTTTGAAGCGGACGGCACAAAATACAACGCGGGCACATTGCTGATTCCGGCAGGTGGAAATGCATCGGGATTACACGATCAACTTGCGGCGGCAGCCAGGGAGATCGGCATTCGGGTTGCCAGCACCGATATCGAACCAGCGGTGAAGAAGCATGAATCGAAGGCCGCGCGAATCGCCCTGATTCATACCTGGGTCAACACGCAGAACGAAGGTTGGTACCGCTTGGCGCTGGACGAAATGAAAGTGCCGTTCACGTATATCTCGGATCAATACGTGCGTGACAATACGGACCTGCGTGACAAGTTCGACGTGATCTTATTTCCGCCGGTTGGGGGAGGCAATTTGCAATCCCTCATCAATGGCATTCCCAAGCGGATCGCTCCGGATGGCACGGAGGTCGGCGGACCCATTCCCTGGAAGCATACGGAATTGACGCCGAATCTGGTGTCAGCGGACGGCTTCCCCGACCAGACAGACGATATGCGCGGCGGCATGGGGTTTGAGGGCTTGGCCCATTTGAAGAAGTTCATCGAAGAGGGCGGAGTGTTTCTCTGCTTTTCAAGCAACGCGGTGCTGCCCATCGAATTGGGAATTACCAGCGGCGTCTCCATCGCTGAACCGCGAACACTGCAGGCCCGCGGCTCCGTGTACCAGACAAACGTAGAAGACCGCACCAGCCCGATCGCTTATGGCTACGACGAGAAGTTGGGAGCGTACTTCAATCAGGCGCCGGTGTTTCGTGTCTCGCTGTTGGGAGGCGCGGGTGGTGGCGGCGGAGGCGGCGGAATTCAGCCTCCCGCAGCCGGACCCCGCGCGACCGGTAGAGGATCGCTCACGGATCCGGACGTCATTCAAGGCAGGCCGTACGCAGCGCCGGCGGCGGATCCCATGCCCGAAAATCCACGGGAGCGCGAACTGTATATTGACCCGGACGTTCGCCAATACTCGCGATCTTCCATTCCGCCGGAGTCGCTGTGGCCGCGCGTGATTGTGCGGTTCGCGGAGGAACGCAGCCTGCTCATTAGCGGTGAACTGGCAGGCGGACAGGAACTTGCGAACACGCCGGCCGTGGTCGACGTTCCGGTGGGCAAAGGCCACGTAGTACTGTACGCCATCAATCCGATGTGGCGGCAGGAAACGCAAGGCAGTTTTATGCTGGTGATGAACGCCGCCATGAACTTCGATCATCTGGGTTCGGGGCGCGCAAGCAAATAGCCGCGGTCAAAATCCGTCCATTGCAAACAGGCGCGCGACAATGAAGGTTCCGGCTGCAAACCAGCGGGCCGGAAGCGGGCAGGCTGTGTAACTTGGTTACAAACGTGAAAACAATTTCCGGAATATATTGCTTTGATTTTCGGAATGGCGTACCCTGCCCTTTCGAACAGGAGACAAAACGCCCATGGATGCCACCGCCGTCGAAGCAGCTATTACACACGAACATACTAGAACCGGGATCAGCGTAGAGCACTTAAAGCGTGCTTTTGTGGATAGTCTTGTTTACGATCAAGGGCGCTATCCGGGGAGGGCAACTACCCTAGACAACTACTTGGCGGTGGCTTCGGCCATTCGAGACCGGGTGACGCAACGCTGGGTGAACACCATACAGACCTACGTGGAAAAAGACGTCCGCGTGGTCTGCTACTTCTCAGCGGAGTTTCTGCTGGGACCGCATCTCGGCAACAATTTACTGAATCTTGGAATAGAACAGCAGGCCAAACAGGCGATGGAGGAACTCGGGCTGGATCCGCAGGAGATTCTAGATCAGGAGCAGGAACCAGGACTTGGTAATGGCGGGTTGGGACGGCTGGCCGCCTGTTATATGGACTCGCTCGCGACGCTGGAAATTCCAGCCGTGGGTTTCGGCATCCGCTACGAATACGGCATATTCGACCAATTGATCCTGGATGGCTGGCAGGTGGAAAGCACCGATAAATGGCTGCAATGGGGGAACCCGTGGGAGATTGCCCGGCCGGAGGGAGCGGTGAATGTGGGGTTCGGAGGACGCACGGAGGCTTACCGGGACGACAAGGGGAATTACCGCGTCCGGTGGATTCCTGCAAATATCATCAAGGCAGTTCCTTACGATACGCCGATTCTGGGATACAGAACAAATACCGTAAACACGCTGCGGTTGTGGAAGTCGGAGGCGATAGAGGATTTTAATTTCAGCGCTTTTAATATAGGCGATTACATCGGGTCGGTTCGCGACAAGATACAGTCGGAGAACATTTCGAAGATCCTGTACCCGAACGATGAAGACATCAAGGGCAAGGAATTGCGGCTTCAACAGCAGTACTTCTTTGTCTCGGCGTCGATCCAGAATCTTATCCAGTTGCATTTGCGGCATGGACGACCGATTGAGAAGTTCCACGAGAAATTTGCTATTCAGATGAACGACACGCATCCTTCCATCGGCGTCGCCGAACTGATGCGCCTGTTGCTGGATGAGCATGGCATGGCCTGGGAACCGGCCTGGGAAACAACCAGAAACTCGCTGGGCTACACGAATCACACGCTGCTGCCGGAGGCGCTGGAGAAGTGGGGACTGCCTTTATTCCAGAGCCTGCTGCCGAGGCACCTGGAGATTATTTACGAAATCAACCGCCGCTTTCTTGAAGAAGTGAAAGCGAAATTTCCGGGCGACGGCGAGCGGGTGCGGCGATTGTCGCTGGTGGATGAATCGGGCCAGCGGTACATTCGAATGGCTCATCTGGCCACGGTGGGAAGCCACGCAGTGAACGGAGTTGCGAAGCTGCACAGCGAACTGCTGAAGAAAGATCTGCTGCGCGACTTCTATGAGATGTATCCGGAGCGCTTCAGCAACAAGACCAATGGCGTGACTCCCCGGCGCTGGATTGCACTGGCCAATCCAGACATGACCAGATTGATCAGCAGCCGGATCGGGGACGGCTGGATCGCCAATCTGGATCGCCTGCGCGAACTGGAAGAGTACGTTGACGACAGCGGCTTTCAGGAACAATGGCGGGAAACCCAGCATGCCGTGAAGCGGGAACTCGTGGACTACATAGAGCAAAAGACGGGCATCATCGTCGATCCCGCATCCATGTTCGACGCCATGGTGAAGCGGCTGCATGAATACAAGCGCCAGCATTTGAACGTTCTGCACATTATTACGCTGTATCACCGCATCAAGAAAGATCCGCACACGCAGGTTGTCCCGCGCACTTTCCTGTTCGGAGGAAAGGCGGCGCCCGGGTATTTCATGGCAAAGCTGATTATCAAGCTGGTGAATTCAGTGGCCGAGGTTGTGAACAGCGACGCCGACGTGGCCGGCCGGCTGCGCGTGGTGTTTCTGCCGAACTACGACGTCACGTTTGGACAGCACGTGTATCCGGCAGCGGATCTTTCCGAGCAGATCTCACTCGCGGGAAAAGAGGCCTCCGGGACGGGCAATATGAAGTTCGGGTTAAATGGCGCGCTTACCGTGGGCACGCTGGATGGAGCGAATATTGAGATTCGCGAGGCGGTGGGAGCGGAGAACTTCTTTCTCTTCGGCCTTACGACAGATCAGGTTTATGCGATGAAGGCGGCCGGCTACGATCCGGGATACTATTACCGCGCGAATGGGGAGCTCAGAGAGGCACTGGACGCCATTGCATTTGGCCGCTTTTCGCGCGGCGATGCCGGGCTGTTCCGGCCGCTGGTAGATTCATTGCGGAATAGCGACCCTTACATGCTGCTGGCCGACTATCAGTCGTATATCGAGTGCCAGGACCGGATCAGCCGCGCGTATTTGGACCAAGATCATTGGACTCGCATGTCGATTCTGAACACGGCACGCATGGGAAGATTTTCCTCCGACCGCGCCGTGCGCGAGTATTGCGATGAAATTTGGAGCGCTAAGCCGGTTGAAGTGAAGTTGGCGGACTTGCTTCCGCAGAGACGATAGATGGCCTAACGTAGTCCCTCTCCACAAGACTCTCCAGATAGTTATCCAGATGCCGGCGTACTTGTTCGAATGGCTGATCGGAGCGTTGCAAGCGGGTTACGATTGTTGCGCCCTCTAATGTGGAAACAATCAACAGCGCGACAGCTCGCGGATCGACGTCCGTGCGTATCTCATGGTTCCGGATGCCGGCGGCCACTACTTCACGAATGCGCCTGAGCCAGCGCTCGAGCGCTTTACGAGCGTGATCCCGCAAGACGGGATTCCCATTTTCAGCGTCCGCGGCGGTATTCAGCACGGGACAGCCGCCCTGTATCCGCCCGGCGCGCCGATCGATAAAGTTTGCGACAAACTTCCGGAGTTGATCGACGGCATTTGCGGACTTGTCTATGTCGCCCCAGCGCGCCTCCCATGCGATACGCCAGGCGCAGTCGAATGCGGCCACCGCGAGTTCTTCCTTGCTTTTGAAATGCCGGTAGATGCCGCCTTTCTGCAAACCCGTAGCCTGCATAAGATCTGAAAGCGAAGTACCGGCAAAACCGTTCCGGTTGAAGACGGGCGCCGCCGCGGCGATGATGCGCTCCTTTGTTATTTCGCCTTTACTCATGCCTGCCCATTTCATTTGAGACCAGTTGGTCTCTTTAAAATGTTACTACGAAACTTATTTGCGACCGTTCGGTTTCTTTCTGCATCGAAGCTGTAAACGAACCGCACCAGGAATTATCGAATGTCCAAACACCGAGCAAAATGGAGAACGACGAGCACGGCGCTGTTGTTGAGCGCGAGCCTGGCCGCCTCGGGGCAGTCGCTCCGGCCAGACCCACTCGGTTATTCCATCGCCACGCCGCGCCCTATCAATCCGGCGGAAGGCACCACAAATCCGAGCGCGCAAGCGACGCAGCGGCAGAACCCGTTTCTCGGCAGCGTGCCGGCGAAGGCCACCGGCACAACCATTTCGCTTTCGCTACGCGAGGCGATCGAGCATGGGCTGCGTTATAACCTCGGGCTGATTGAATCCAACCAGGCTAGTGCCGATGTCCGGGCAGACAGGCTACGCTCCCTGGCCAAGATGCTGCCGCAAATTTCAGCGGAGGGGCAGCAGGTTTTTGAAAACCTCAGCTTTAAGGAAATCGGCCTGAAGCTTCCGGCGATTCCCGGATTACCAGGGCTTCCACCCACCACCGGCGGTTTTGGATATCAGGACGCGCGGGTGAGTGTCACGCAATCCTTGTACAGCGCGGAACTCCGCGAGCAATATAAGGCGCGGAAGAGCGCGGAGAAGGCGTCTGTACTCAGCATCCGGGATTCGCGAGATGTAGTCGTGTTCGCGGTGGGTACGGCCTACCTGCAAGTAATCGCCAGCGCGGCGAGAGTGGAGACTGCAAAAGCGGAGCTTGCTTCGGCGCAGGAACTGGATAAGCAAGCGGCGCATCAGTTCCAGGCCGAGGTATCTCCGGAGATCGACACGCTGCGGGCGCAGGTAGAACGGCAATCGGCTGAGCAGCGGTTGACCAACGCCCAGAATCAGTTCGAGAAAGACAAGCTGACGCTGGCGCGAATCACCGGCCTGGCCATAGACCAGAATTTCATGCTCACCGATCCGCTCAGCTATCAGCCTATCGCCGGAATTACCAAAGAATCCGCGACGGAAGAGGCATTCCATTCACGCTCCGATCTTGCCAGCGCGGAGGCGACCTTTAAAGCGGCGCAGTTCAGCATCCGGGCGCAGAAGGCGCAACGTTTGCCGGTGATTTCCTTTCATGCCGACTACGGCGGGGGCGGCGTCAACGCCGGCAACTTCAACCAGGTCTATACAGTGGCGGGAAGCGTTTCGGTACCGCTCTACACAGGCGGACGGATACGGGCGGACATTCAGCAGGCAGAAGCAGATTCCGCGAGGCGGGAGGCCGAATACGAGGACCTGAAGGGACGCATCGCTTACGACGTGCGAGTTGCGTGGCTGGATATGAACGCTTCGGATTCCAGCGTGAAGGTGGCGGAACATAACAAGACCCTGGCGGAGCGCGCGCTAACGCAGTCGCACGACCGGTATGCGAACGGAGTGACCAACTATCTGGAAGTCATCCAGGCGCAGGAAACGGTAGTGGCGGCGAGTGAGAACTACATTGCGAGCCTGTATTCGTTCAACGTAGCGAAAGTTGCGTTTGCGCGGGCCATGGGTGCGTCCGAGACCAGGCTGCATGAGCTATTAGGAGGAAAGTGAAATGGCGGAAACATTGGAGCGGCCGGAAACGAAGGCTGCGGATTCGAGTAACGCAAGAAACAGCGAAGGCAGCAGATCGAAGCTTTCCCGTTTGGCTGTCTTGCTGGGATTGGTTTTGATTGCGGCAGGGACCGTGGCATGGTGGTTTCACGCGCAAAGTTTTGAGAGTACCGACGATGCGCAGATCGAAGGGCATTTAGACTCCGTCAGCACGCGCATCGGCGGAACTGTCACATACATCAATCCGGACGTGGAGAACAACCATTTGGTGCAGGCCGGAACGCTGCTGCTGGAACTCGATCCACGCGACTACCAAGCCGAGCTGGAGCACGCGAAGGCAAATCTTGAAACGAGAGAAGCAGAAGCCCGGTCTGCTCACGTGAACGTGCCGATTATCAACGCCAGCGCTTTCAGCCAACTGCATGCAGCCGAGGCCGCGAAAGAGGAGGCAATGGCAAGCGTGGAGGCCGAGCAGGCGAATTTGGCAGCGGCACAGCAACGGGTGCAGCGCGATGAGGCGATCTACGCGCGCGCCGAGAGAGACCGCGTGCGCTACCAGGCGCTCATTGAGAGACACGAGATTTCGCGCTCCGACTACGATGCCCGCGATACGGAAGCGATGACGGCCTCGCACGCCCTCGAAGCCGATCGTGCAGCGGTGAATTCCGAAATGCAAAAGATCGCCCAGGCACGCAGCACCGTGCTGCAGCGGCAGGCGCAGATCGAGGCCGCGCGCACGGCTCCGAATCAACTGGTTGACGCGCGGGCAAAGTCGCAATCGGCCACCGGGCAGATGGATCAAGCCAAGGCAGATCTGCACACGGCGCAACTCAACTTCAGCTACACGAAAATTTATGCTCCGGTGAGCGGCGTGATTGGAAGGAAGACGGTGGAGCTTGGCCATCGCATTCAACCGGGCCAGGGATTGCTGGTGATTGTGCCGCTTGACGATATTTGGGTGACGGCGAACTTCAAGGAAACGCAGATGAAAGAGATGAGACGCGGGCAGTTCGTAGATATCCACGTGGATACGTTTGGACGCGTTTATAAAGGCACGATTGAGGACATGCCGGGCGCGGCAGGGCCGCTCTTCAGTTTGTTTCCTCCGGAGAACGCCAGCGGAAACTATGTGAAAGTGGTGCAGCGCTTCCCAGTGCGGATTCAATTCGACAAGGGCCAGGATCCGGAGCATCTGCTACGGCCAGGCATGTCCGTGGAGCCGACAGTCACGGTTCGCTGAGTTCGTTCCGGGAAAAACAGCATGGCTACTGAGGAATTAACGATCGACAAACCCGCCATAAAGTCACCTGCTGGCATAAACCCGTGGTTCATCGCGGTGACAGTGACGCTGGCGACGTTCATGGAGCTGCTGGATACGTCTATAGCCAACGTGTCACTTCCTTACATCGGAGGAGGCTTGGGCCGCAGCTACGATGAGGTGACTTGGATATTGACCACGTATCTGGTTGCGAACGCCGTAGTCTTGCCGATGAGCGCGTGGTTGAGCCGGGTATTTGGCAGAAAAACGTACTATCTGGGCTGCGTTGCTCTGTTTACGCTCACTTCCTTCTTTTGCGGCATAGCGCCAACCTTAGGGTTCATGCTCTCGGCGCGCGTGTTGCAAGGCATCGCCGGCGGCGGGCTGGCCCCGGTCGCGCAGGCCATCCTGGTAGATACTTTCCCTCCGGCCAAGCGAGCTTCCGCGTTTGCTCTTTACACCATTGTGATCGTGACAGCGCCGGCGATTGGGCCAGTGCTAGGCGGCTGGATTACGGATAACTATAGCTGGCGCTGGATTTTTTTCATTAACATTCCCATCGGTGCGCTGGCATTCTTCCTCAGCAGCAAGCTGGTTAAGGACCCACCTGGTTTTGAGGCAGAACGGGCCTCCGTGCGGACGAATGGCAAGCTGCAGATGGACGGCACGGGCATCATCTTGATTGCGCTGGCCTCGGCGGCGCTCGAAGTGACACTGGATCGCCGCCGAG
>Ga0193743_1000483_pt1 | contig 31487 bp, 42 predicted proteins | sample L2c2metaG_FD_143038 | JGI IMG/M metagenome (GOLD analysis project Ga0193743, IMG submission 143038) | Soil microbial communities from a riparian zone of the East river system, Colorado, United States - L2c2 | ecosystem: Environmental > Terrestrial > Soil > Riparian zone | place: USA: East River...
CATGCTTTGACCATGCATTACAGGCATGTTTTACTCTATATACATATACTATAGCTAAGTATCATGTAACTTTAGCTAGTCTTTGTTTGAACATGAAGACATTCTTGATATACTAGAACATTGGCTCGACTTAAGACAATACTTTGGTTATACCAAAGCATTCTTATAGTCTGATAAACAAACGAACTTGAAAACTAGCCTAATGACTGTTACTGATCAAGTCTGTAAAGACTGAATCAGTCGAAGTTGTGGTTTGTAGGTGGAGGAACACATGCACGGGCAGTAACACGATGAGAATGCATCACAAAGGAAGAAGCAGCGGAGTTGGCAAGGGTCGAAGATGAGAAAGGGGGGCACTTCCATCGTGACTTGATCAAAATAGCACTCCTCGACAGGATCCACTCTCCCGGTCTTGACCAATCTATTGTTAAGGCGATCGCAGACTGTGCAAGATGCAAGAACTTTGGAGGAACCCACCTACATGCTCTCCTACAACCCATAACCAGATGACACCCATTCGAGCTCCTTGTAGGTGACTACCTCTCAATGCCATTGGGAAAAGGAGGATACCATATGGTCAGACTGTACCTGGATACCTTCACACAACATGTATGGGGCTACATGCTCAAGACAGCCGGCACAGGGAAAACGATGGTCAAGTCACTGAACGACATATATAGTAGCTTCACACCAGCAGAGGCCTTCATGTCCAATGGAGGCAAACACTTCAAAAACAATGAAGTCAGCCAATGCTGCGAAAAATGGGATGGCCAACACCACATTTTCGCAGCATATTCACCCTGGGTTAATGGTCTAGTGGAAGGTACCAACAAAATCCTGCTGTACGTACTATCACGTCTCTGTGCACCAGAAGTAGGAGAAGATGGGTGGCAAGCGATGAACTGGACCAACTTACCAAAAAAGTGGCCTGATCACTTCAACAAAGCAATCCAGATCCTCAACTGGCGAATACTGCCTGCTCTCAAGTTCTCGCCGAAAGAGCTCCTCCTCAGCCTAATCATCAACACAACATCCACTCCTCTTGAGGCCAGCTCGTCCTTACCAGCACCCAAAGATTTCAAAACACACATAGCGTATGCAGCCCAACAGCGGCTCGATGGTTACTCCGAAGCCATGTGACATGCAATGGACCACAAAATGAGGTTCGACAGGAGGGTGTTGGAATCAAAAGAAGGAGAAGTCACATTCTAAAAAGAACACTTGGTGCAGGTGTACCGAAATGACCTTGCAAAGTCGATCAGATCCAAGCGCAAGCTGGCACCAATGTGGTCAGAACCACGCAGAGTTTCAGAAAGAATACTAAACTCCTACAAGTTGGAGGCACTAGATGGACAACCATTAGATGGGGAGTACCAAGCAAGAAGGCTGCAAGAATTCATACCAAGAGAAGGGACAGAACTAGCATCACAACAAAAAGAGGTAGAAAAAAGACAGACAGAGGAAACTGGCGAAGAAGAAGAAATGGAGGAAGACACAGACGAGACGTAAAAGCAGACGGAAGGAAGCAGTAGCAGTAGAAGGTCGACGAGGACGTCACCAAAATCAAGGGGGCCGGATGGAACAGGGAGATAAGGTCCAGATTAGATAAGCACGTGACTACATAGATTAGATAGATCGACTAGAGATAGGCAGGGGTGGAGGGCGAATGCAGGAGAACCACAACCAGTCCACACCTTTCCAATATATATGTTTAGGATCCCCTGCTAGATATTGACTAAGTTGCAGCCACAGTTGCCCTAACACCACCCTGCCATGTCACAACAACAACAACAATGTCTGACAATGGGCAAGGCAAGGGTGAGGTGACAACGGTGACAATGATACAACAGTAACCCCCCCTGCTGAGGGGGGCTTATTTTATTTTATTTTATTTTATTTTATTTTATATAAATTCTAACCTAGTTTTCCCAACCAGCAGAACACAACGATGACGATAAGATGTTGCCACATCACCACCACCACCACCACCACTGCTATGGGGTGCCATGTCACCACTAAAGGATGATAAGAACTGCACTCAGCACAATATAGTTGGCTGTAGCAATGACAACACTACCCCTAACCCATCACTGGGGGTACAGGTTTTTCCAAGTTTTGAAAAATGGCAACCTGTGGGATTTACCTATGGGTTTCTCATAAATTGTGGTTTGAAACAGCGATCTACATAATATGATAAGAGCTCTGCCTGTGCATGGATATGTGTATGGTGATATACAGTATATAAGATAAGTTGTGATTGGATATTAGGATTTAGTGCAGCCAATGCTACATATTGTGATGCAGCCAGGGGGTCCGGGGGGCAGAGCCCTCTGGCAAGCTGAGAAGGCATGCTGCAGGCAGGCAAAGCAGAGTGGAGCCATGCCAAAGGCCCGTCTTCTCAGCTTGTCTAACCCTGAAGGGCTGCAAAATCTTGAGCTCAAAAATTCAAAAAGCTGTAGAATGAACCAGAAAGCATGAAAAAACACTTGGAAAGTTTTTTTAAGAATGCTCAATAACTTCCTCAAAAATAATTTAATTTCAATTCTGTCTTCGGGCAGTTGAAAGACTCATTAAAAGCTTCAAATCTCCGGTCTTATAAGTGTGCAAAAGTTATTTATGGTTGAGCAAATAACGAGCTCGTTGTTTGCTTATGTAAAGGTGCCGGTTCCTGCTGGCCCCTTCGTCCAGTCACGGTTTTCCAACATCTCTCCAGCAAGCGTGACAGAAGCCTATTTCTCGTTATTACCATACTTCAATTTATACCAAAGGGGTGCACGTAAACTATCAATGCTCAGTTTGGTGTGATTTCAGTCAAAATTGAGCAAGATATTCCCTGACCGATGGTTGGTTACAAATATAACCAAAAATAATACTGTAGCTAACATTTTTATCTGCGGCAGTAATGAAGGTATCTGCACCTGACCACGAATTTCAGGGGCTATGTTTCAAGCGGCTCACGCAGACTGGCCAAAATCTTTACTTTGACATTTGAGAGACATGACAAAGGCAGGAAATTTTCAAATGCTGGCATTGACATCCCTTAGCATCCCATTTATTTATTCAATATTTTGACAGTCTCAACTCGAAGCGATACTTCTAGGAGCCTCCATGGAGGTCTTTGGCGAAGCTAGGCCCAAAATTGGTTTTTTTTTCCCCAAGGTTACATGAATTATTGGCATTTTGAATGATCGCTGTTCGATTCTCATTAGTGACGGAGGTTTTTTCCTGATGACACTAATCATTATCAATGGCAGGTCCAATTTAACTTCTGGGGTTTTAATATAATTTTTTTCGGAAGCGCTGGAAACTTGTCAGTTAGAATTTGATCGGAATTTTCGTTAGACGACGCTTGATTCGGGTCCCAATTCAAAAATTTCAAAGGAAAAGAGACCTGTGATTCCCAGTTTCGATGAGGCATACGACCAGACGGGAGAGCATTATCCGCTCTAAATCTGGCATAGACGTTCTGACTCGTTTCTGCGGACGTACGAACTTACGTCAACGATACTGATTCCATTTCAAAATTTATCTCCATTTAGAACCACCCTTTAAAAACTCATCCGATCTTGCACACCACCTACCATCTCCCTCGCTTGGGACTCCCTCAAAAGCTCAGTTTCATGTCTAAAGCCATCGATATTTGCTCTCTATATCTTCCACACCTTCGATAGCATAATTCACCATGTCTCCAGACGTTGCCGACGATTATCAAGCTTCTGCCCCTTTTGAAGGGCCAGAAAAACTCTTAGAGATATGGTTTGCCCCATCAGCAAACGATGTTCCTCACCTAGAAAGTGCTCAGGATCACAAGACAGGTCTGAGGTCTGTTAGTCGAGAAGTATGGGAGGAAATGTTGAGTATCGTTCAATGTAAGGTGTTGAGCGTCATTGAAGGACAAGAAATGGATGCCTACCTCCTAAGGTCCGGTCTTCAATTTAAATTTGTCTTTCACTTTCCTATTTTGATGCAATTTTAGTGAATCTTCTTTTTTCGTCTCTCCCCATCGACTTATTCTAAAAACATGCGGCACAACCCTCAATCTGTTGGGTTTACCCCGCATTCTCGAAATTGCTGCCAAGGAGGCCAATCTGCCTACCGTATACCGCGGTTTCTATTCCCGAAAATCCTTTATGTTTCCGGAACGTCAGCTCGGCCCTCATCGAGATTGGCAACGGGAAGTCGAATATCTCGACAATATATTTCACAATGGTGCAGCTTACACCGTTGGTAAAGTCAACGGTGACCATTGGCTACTTTACATCACGGGCCTGGATAAAGTTCCTGCTCCGAATTCTATCTCCTCATCTCCAAAAATCCAGGATTCTCACACCGATTACACAATCGAAATATTGATGAGCGATCTTTCCAACAAGGCTCGCCAATCCTTCTTTTTTTTGGACCTTCCTTCGGAGGATATGGATGATACTCCCTCTTCTCGAGGCACTGCGGTATCACAACAAATCGGAATTTCGCAAATATTTCCACCTTCATCGACAACGCTAGATGCTTACGCGTTCCACCCATGCGGATATTCGTCAAATGCGCTCATCAAACGGGGCCACAACTCCTTAAAGAACGGTTTCGTTCATGAGGCTACAAATGGGTTGGCACGGCATGAGCTCCTTGGGGAAGGCTACTATACCATTCATGTCACTCCTGAGGAAGGATGGTCGTACGCCAGCTTCGAATGCAACATTCAATTGTCCTGTTCGGATTCTTCTCACCAAGAACAATTTCCCGATGTCAAGTCCTTGATTGAACGCGTTGTCAATATCTTCGAACCTGGTCGAATCACTTTGACCTTGTTTATGTCAAGTGACGATAACGATATGGAGACGGCGGGTGCAATAGATGCTGCCCAACGAGCATTCAAAGATGCGCTTACAGAATGTACAGGCCTTGGAAAACAAAACGGAATGAACGAAATATGGCGTGTGTATAGGAGAACGGACAAAATCAACTACGAGTTTGGAGGATACGATCTAGCATTTGCGAGTTTTGAGTTGAAATAAATCAAATAGTAATTGCGCTTATGTACTTGTATAAAGTTAGATGGCCTCTCTGAAATTGCTTGTCTAAAAATAGCCGCTGAGTAAGAGTACCTCTAAGCCGCATTTTTCAATGTTGAGCCTACCTAACGAGAAGTTGGCCTGTGAGAAAGAGTAACTTTAACTTTTCAACAAATAATCCAACATAAATAATATAATGATAAGTTAGAACAGAAGTCGCCAAATTGGAGGTAGACTACGTTATGCTATTACTTGAATGCGGCCGATCTTGCTTATTTCGTAGATTGCAAAGCCGACACAACCTAACGTACATTTCGGCCATAGGCCAAGTCACAAATACCTATAAATGCACAAATTAGCCGTACTGTCGGTCGAACGCAAACTCAATCCTCACGAAGCCGAGAGCAACAACAGCGGGAAGCATTTCGCAGGCGGGAGCGTGAGTTTTATGCGCAAAAGTTAGAAGATCATAAATTTGATTCTGGACAGGTAAGCGATCGTAATGACAGATCTACAGATATTTTACGTCAAATATCGAGAGAGATAGCAATTTGGCTTACCTGACGCTGGGCTGCATAGGATCCATTCATTATTGCAGCAACAAAACGTAGGCGATGAGCTTCGGCCTCGGACGAATCCATATAAAATATAGACTCGCGTGGTACAAGAATAAGATTTTGTTTATCGGAACCCGAGCAGAAACGGTGGACAGCCGTCCAAGTCCGCACACGCTTTGAGAGGCTTGAGTCGTCGCCATTCACCAGACTTCGAGCCACTGTGGTATAGACGTCAATTGAGAGACAAGAAGTCTCTTTCAGTTCATCCATCACGCTCTGTTGAAAGGTAGAGAGAGCATTATCAAAATCATGTCGGCTGGGCATTTCAACAGGATCAATCCGGCACAGTTCTTGACAGAGATCTTGAGGAAGTGATATAAATGAAGGGTGAGTCCATGGCTTGATGCAAACGCTATCGACAAGAATGCCGCCTGAGGGAATTGGACGAGGTATGGAAGCCATCCGAGGAGCAGAAAAGGACGCTAGGGTTCCTCCCCAAGACCGATAGCCAGGCATAGAAATCATAGACCTTGACGGCTGGGCTGTAAATCGACCCGGAGTTACATCTAGATCCGAGACGCTCTCGGCCTCAGAGACGCTAGGAGAAACACTCCGTCCAATGGAGGCTGCAATGTTTTGTCCATAGAAAGTATGAGCTCGAAGGTCAGCTTCAGGCTCAGTGTCTACCGGAGATTCTGGCGCTAACTTTGGCCTACGCCATGGATCACTACTTTCAGCGGGTGTAAAACTGGATTCGGCGTGTTCGGTGTTAGACCCATATTTTTTCTTGGGTGAGTAGTTACAAGCCGTTCCAACCGCATGATCGCGGCAATTGCTGCAGATAGGAAGATTTCTGTCACACTGTATCATGATTAGCGCGACAGAAATGATTTTTTATAAGAAGACTGACTTTCAGATTTTTTACACGGCAACGATCGCACCTAGGGATACCTCTGTGCGCGGGGGTGGGCAAAGGAGTGTATATGCAGCCTCGGTTGTTTGCCCAAGAACAGTGATTACATGCTGGTAATACACGATCGCACTAAGCACGCATTATTTAATCAACTGCAAAATATTTTGGTTGTTTCGAACCTTTAGGTTGTTCGAACGACAGTGGTCACAGCGAGGTTTACCTCTACGACCTATCCAGAGCGACTGGCGAGCCATGTATACTCTAGGATTTGGGATGCGTATTGTGAGTTGCCCATCGTCATTGGGATCGAGGTTAGAGTCTGAATCGTCCGGATGTTGAGAGAAAGACATGATCAAAGTTGCTATGTAGTATGTCGCAGGTGAAGTCAGATGTGACTGTCACTTGACCAAAGAGTTCCTGACAGTGAAAGAGGCCATGATGGAATGCCATATGAAGTAGGTAAGCAGAATTCGCTATACTGACCGCCATGTGTCTGCAGTTTCTCGTTAACACCCCAGATAATGTCGAAAAAGGTCTGATCTGAGATTGGGGGTTTTTGTCGGGACAGGTTTTCACATTTTTGTCGGGATTCTGACCTACCATTTTTTTTTCAAAAATTTGTAGGGACATTGGATCTGACCCATTTTGGGTCCAATTTTTGCCGGGGTCGCTCCCAGGTGTTCAAAAACATATCAGAATTACTTCAAGAATAAAAAGACAAGCGTGTTAATGGTAGATATGAATTTACAAGTCTGTGCATACAATATTTTCATACTTCAATTTGAGAACTAATCTTTGTCCTCAGCCACGTCCGAATTACTTTGACCCTCCCTAGTTCTCGAAAGCGATATCCTCCATATTCGAAAAAAAATTAATGACAACATGGACTGGAATCGAACTTTGAAACTGAGAGTTGTCGCTTGGACTGGCACCTGACATGATCACAAGGTAGGACTTTTTGTCGGGATACATGATCTCACAGGAGGGACTCTGGGACCCATTTTTGTCGGGATTCTGACCTGACATTTTGCTCAAAATTCCTAAATTTTGTCGGGATTCCGATCAGCCCTCTCTCCTTATATTCCGGGGTCCTGTTAACGACCTTGAGGTTATGATTACGACCGGCGCACGTTACACCTTTGCACCTTGTGTCGCGACCGAAAATAGTCGGTTTGGCATGAGCCGGTGGCATTTTACACACTATGTAGTAAGATGCTGACAAGTCTTCATCCAGCCCATCAAAAATTTCATACCCATACCAGATGGGGCGAGCCGACCCCCTATATCTAGAGCAAAAAGACCCAGTTGTCCCCCAAACCCGGTCGTCTTTGCAGTTCTTGGTCTTTGTAATCGCAAATCATGCTGTCCCCGCTCAGTTCTTTATCGACTGCCGTCATTGGATTACAATTGCTCAGCGCTGTAAGAGCGCAGGCTGGTGCTGATTTTGTCAACCCCAATTTGAACGGCGGATCCATGCTCGACAACGGTGAGCTCAATCTTCGTTGAAGTAATTAACGTGCCTTCGACGATTTTAAAAAGCTGGCAACGGACTGGGAGAGCCATTAAACGTGAGTCAGCCGTAAGTTTAAAAGTGCTACCACTGACAACCCTTCAATAGGTCATTGTATCTGGATTAAGCTCTCCGGCCGTCCTTACAGATGCCGGCATTTTGAATTTTGCAAGGGCAATTGGTTTGTCAGTCTCTAGCCTTGTAGTGTCTTGAACGGGTCAACATTTATCTTTCCATCTTCAGCTCATCAGAGTGCTTTGGCATCCATCTCGGGGCACCGCAATCCGCGAACCTAGGTGACGGAAATGGCCCCGTCAACCAAACGGTAAAGCACGCCAGCATGTTGATATCAACGCTTATCGTCTCTAGCTGGAGCTTCGTCAAGACTTTTCTGAGCCAAACGCTGGCACTTGCTTGGAGAGTCTAATCGGAGGGAACCATTTCCGGTGAGTTGATTTCTCTTGATAATGTTCGCAAGACTGAAATGTTTGTACATAGTGTATTCCGCCAGAATGGTCCTACGGCCAATACCGGCGCCCTGTTCTTTGCGTGAGTCTCCAGCGTTATTGTTCCAGTTATCAGAGCTTTAACATGTATGTATGATCGCATAGAGTCTCACAAGAACAGGTCTGTTCCTAATTCAACAGCCTTCTGACTGTAAACATTTAATGCCGACCCATGCAGGACGCGACACATCACCACGATATAGTGCCCGATGGTTATGATTTTGGTACTTCATTCCCTGGCTGTGTCGGTGAATTTGTCTTCTAATTGATCTTAGGTCGAAATACGCTTGTCGGAAATGCCGTTGGAACCAAGAGTTTCGGAGGGGTGACATATTCGACGACTGCACAGAACGTCACTGGACTTCTCGCTCCTGGGAGTGCAGGGTATGTTGCATTTTTTTGCAGTTTTGCCGACTGACTGACTTATCTCATGGTAGTGTTAATCACGGTAAGCCTGCGCATAACCCGCGCTGGAATGTGGATGCTGATTATCTGACTTTACTAGGCATTGCGACCGACGGAATAACAACCCTACTTCGCGTAACCATTCAATAGTATCGTAACGATCATTGCTTTATGATTTTGATCCTACACCACTTACTGTACAAATGTATGTGTATCAAGAAAGAATCCGAACCTAGCCAACTTGTCTAGGAGTGGATGAAGTTATTTCACGAAGGAGAAGATAGCGCCTGGTGCCCTCTAGCATCAGCAGAGTTCAGATGCTCGCTGCACTGAACTACACAGAGTTCGAGTAGCCGTTGAGTTCTGCTCTGCTCTTCTGCTCGCACCTCTGCAAGTGTTCGCCGCTGAAGCCGACTGAGGACATCGTCGAGCGCCTCAAAGTTTGAAGAATTAGATGCAAATTTGCGGTGCTTCTTCGAGTCGACATGCTAAAAATGGGTAATCTAATGAGAGTTATCATCCCTGGAAAAAAGGGCAAACGTACAGTTGAAAAATCGCTAAATTTCAATCGACAACTTTCGCAGTAGCCTGGCTTGACACCCTCCTCCCGTTTCGACAATCTGAGGGTGTTTGTACTCTTACTCCTTTTCAATGCCTGCTGTTTGGTGGGCAACTTTGAAGGAGGCCCCATGGTACCAGCCTTCGCTCCATGTTCAGCTTTGACCGGGAATTTACGAGAAGTTGTGACTTGTTGCTTCATGCGTTCTGCAATGGATGCAGGAAGAGGAACGTTTCTCAGAGAATGCCCGGATGTGGAGGTGGTTCCCGTTGTCGAAGTGATGCCCACGCTGTTGCCAGAGGCGGCCATATAGCCCATGCCTACGCCCGAAGCTTGATATCCAGAGGCATTGGCTGAATCGACGCTGTCATCGGCATCGAGATCGACGCAATGAGCATCAAGCACCCCATTTGGCTGCGTCAATTGGCGGTGAAGATTGTTTAGAGATACGGACCGCCTTAAATCGCAGACTTTGTTGACATGATTTCTACTTTCGACCTTCCGTTTCAGGGCTTCAAACTGCCGCATTTGACTTTTCTTGCGACGAGCACGCTCTGCCTCCTCCACTTTCTCCACTTGTTGCATTCGTTCCCATCGTCGTTTTTCTCGATCATCAAAGGGGGCAAAGGGGTTTCTAGAATTAGGATGACAGTGTAGCTCTGGCCAAGATGGTTTGGCGTTCTTATCCTTAACCACGGGATATTCATGAGCTGCAATTGTGGCAAGTTCCTGACGCATGTCTTCTAGAAGAACAAAGCATACGCCGCGTGAAAAATAATGAAAGCCATGTCTTTTTTGGTTCGGATCGCATTCTGTTGTACCGTTAACTTTTTCGTTTTGTAAAAGACGAGCTAAATTATGTTGGGACTGTTGGGGCAGCCGAGCGGCTGTCACGGTTTTGGTAGTAGAGCGCGAGGCAAGACACCGAGAAAGCACGCTGTCGAGTTTGGCGGTGCTCCAGATCTTTAGGTTTTCAGGGACAGTCGCTTCTTCACGTCCACTTGTCATATGAAGATTAGGATTATTCAATGACAAGGAGTTGATAGCATACCGGCCCGTTGTTGGCTTGAAGGGACTTCTGAGACCATGAACGCTGCGGTCTGCAGCAAGAGATTTATCATTCTCTTTATCGGCAACAACGTAAGATGGGGTTGGTCCATCGGCAATGATATGTGTAACCGACGATGAGTAAAACAAGTCGATGTTCTTGGATGCAATCAGTAACTTGAAGTGAGGAAGTATGAATATTGGCATACCGCGCCGAGGTGACGAAGTCTGAATTTGAAAGACTGGACAAGACTGGGATCTAAGTTGTCTATGTCTAGGTAGAATGTCCAAAGAGGAAAGGAACGAGAGTATTTTCTTCTGAATTCTTCCTCTTTCTGCTCGCGCTCGGCAATTTTTTGCTCCTTTGTTAGGTCACGGGTAGTTGGGATGGTGGACTTTACAGTGGTACTCCGGACACGCTTGTGAGTGGCCAGAGGCTCGTGGTGGTCTGGAGAACGTGGACGCTTTGAAGTCGAGGGAATCCTGAGCTGCTTTGCGGGTGAAGGATTCGAGTAACCTTGGATAGAGCGGCTGGCCAAAGGACGACGCTGTGGTGGTGGGAAGGTAGCCATGATAATTACAGTAAACCAAGAAATTGAATTTGACAATGAAATTTATGTGACAGGCGCGCGATGTTGAATTCTAGCGCGATCACATGATTCGTGACATCGTCACGTCGAGAAATAATACTCAGCGTTACTCAAACCGCCAATCCTCCATGCAACATGTCCCTTCGCCATCATCCATCTCAAGCGACAACAAGTCGTTTAGATAAAGATAAGACAGCAGATTATAATACTACTCTTTTTCGTCGTCTTACTTGGGAAGGAACTGTCCCCTTGGAAATCCGCGTAGACTCAAAAGAGCTTCCAGCTAATTCAGATCGTGGTCTTGAATGCTACTATATTCAAGCTCCAAGAGTCTCCTACCTTCCTCTCATAGTACCTGAAATTCGTCGATTCCTCATGGATGTTGTATTTGATGAAGTCGCTGCAAAAACTTTAAAGGATGAGGAATGGTGGTTTGAGAGTGAAGAGGGTACCTTGCTCAAATGGTCAGTCCCGATTCTTCATCTTCAAATAATATCACGCCTTAATCTACTTCCATTTGACCTCTAGGCACTGGCCAATTGGCCTTATATACGATAATCACACAATAAGCACCTCTATCCGTTCCATGCCAGCTCTTTCGACCTCCATGGCTACCCCAATGCGTCTAATTCTACATCTTGCAGCCCCACCAAATGATAAACTTTTTTTCGCTCCGACATTAGATGCTTGCAAACAGGCCTTCATGAACCAGTTAAAAGAGGCAGATTTCATACGATGGGGAAACACACGACGGATGACAGCCCTCCGGAAGGCTGATCAGGATGGTCTCTGGGAAGGCATCAAAGAACGTAAGAATCACCAAACCATCCATCAATCATGAAATTCAAGAAGTTGTTGGTTATAGACAGTTTCGATGACTTTTGGAGGGTGGCATCCAAATTGATGCCTACAGCGAATCCCCACACTCGCTCCCATTCCCCATCGCTTTCTTCGGCTTCTGTATCTCGTCCAATGTCAACTGATACCACCAACGTATCCGACCGTGATGGAGCATATACCATGCGGAGTGTGCCTGTCAGAATATATCTTCCTGATGGCCCTGTAATCCAGGAATTGGCCCCTCCTTTGCTTGAGGACGGTAAGATTCTTTTACGCGCTGGCTTCGTTCCTATCTGAACGTGTGTATCTTATTCCCATTTATAGGCACTCCCCTAACACTGTCGCACTTTTTTTCCACCCATCTGCCCCTCCTTTTCCCTCCTCGTCCACCACCGCCGCCCCCATCGCGGCTGAATCCAAATCCACAAGCGCCTTCTGTCCGAGAACTTGCCTATGTCCTAATACAGGGTGTCGTATCTCCGCTAGAGGCAGAATTAGCTTGGTTAGGCGCATGTTTAGCTGGAGCTGACGGCTGGCTTAATATCTGTGTTGCTGCGCTTCGGTAGGATAGAACTTAATGCACATTTGATAGCTGAGATAACTTTGTTTAATATACCCTTATATATACTAACTGATAGCGAGAACGAGGATCCGATTATTAGGTACATGTATTCAGATATCAAATTTGACTATTTGCTCGCCTCCTCCGCGATCAATTTTGACAAGTCTTTTGGCAACGCAGCCGTACAACACACGCGTCATACTTTGTCCGACCCCGCTTGTACCACCCTCTTTAGCTTTTGCCGCCAAGTTATCTTTGACCTTATTCAAAGACATGGAATAATGAGGAGGTGCAGAAAGTAGCATCATGAGGAGGTGGGCTGTCAATATTTGCTGGAATGTTGGCGGATTGCCTTCAATTGATGTCGACGATACGCTAGATGCGACAGGCGATTCAGGCCGAGGAGATTGCATTGCAAGTTGCTGGAGATGAGTACTTTTTCAGAAGTTAGAGATCAGACAGGATAAGAAGAAAAATCAAATTCGTGACCGACATGATTTCGTTTGTTGATAGTGAGCCGGAATTTGATGGGTGAGCAGAAGGCATGACAGCGTCTCCCACAGTTGACCAAATTTTGGCCTGTGCAAGATTGTTAGTCTGTATCTGGAAAAAATAAAATGAATGCTGACCACAATTCGTTCAATCTCGATATTCACTCGAATTTTGCGTTGTCGAGAAGTTGGCGTTTCTGTGATTTGGTTGTCTGGCTTCTTGTTGATGTCTTTGCTATCAGAATGTGGTGTCATTGTCGAGGTTCCTGGAGAGTCAACTCCAAGTGTAGATTTGAGGTCTTTGCGTTCTTCTTCTTGTTTATCATCATTATCATCTTCGCAATCATCATCTTTCTCGGGCGTAAGATTGGTCATGACAGGCGCGTCGAAGAGTGCGGTACCTCCCAAAGAACCCAGCTGTCCGAGCTTAGACGTTGGTAGCATTGGTATTGGACTTTGGAGAGAAGTAGTGCTGATGTCGCCAAGATCAACAAGTTCGTCCATTAGATTATCGGTGAAACGCAGAGTGCGAGACGGTCCTATGGGCGTGGCCCAGAATTTCTCCTCTTGAAGGGAAGAAGGAAGGGCGACGGAGGGCATTTCTGGCGCCTCTTGATCCGATGTCTTCCTTCGACTTTTCAGTGCAATTCCTTTCTATATTGTTGTGGGTTCATGATGAGGACAAAGCTCAAGATCAATATTTACCCTTTTAACAAGTTCCTCCATGCGATTTTGGAGTCCTTTGATACGGCGTTCCTCCTCTTCTATCCGCGATTTCGCAAGCAGGACGTCATCTTTGACCACGGTCTGTGTGTAAATAACATCAGGGGAATAGTATGGCAAATAGATACGTGGATAGCAACTTGTTGGAGATTGGCATTGGCATTGAGAGTATTTAAGTTATCACGGACAGCTTTGAAGCGGACCAATATTGCGATAATTTGATCGTAGGCACGGGGCATGGGACGAATTGGCTGACTAGTTTTCATGAGTAAATTAAGAAGACGGATGACGAGGAAAGGGGGCAGACTATTGACGAATGCATTTCAAGGCGGCATGAGCATAAATTTCTGGGTCTATTTCCTGTTTATTTTGATTCCGTAGAGGGGTAGCACCTGAGAATTGTATACGGTGTAACTGATGTTCTTGTTCATAGTGGTTGTTGACCAAAGAGAATAGACCGAGCTCGGTTGGATCGACCTCCCTGATCAAATCACCGAGATGAGTGTTTAGTACTGCACGAGTGAATATTCCTGTCGGATTATCGTGTGTACTCGCTAGTGTAGCTTTAATAGCCCGACTACTTTGAGTTAGACGGTCGATTTGGTCTGAAAGAGAGGCCATTCCACAACAAGGAGTACTCAAACAACTCTTTCACACTCACCCATGTGGGAGCCTCTACCACTAATCGTCTATGGCTATGCTGTTCATCCCCTTATTCCTTCACGTCGCGAAACGAGAACTCCTAGTCGTAATAGACTTTCCACAGTCACAGAAGCCTCTACAGATGATCAGTCGGTCATGAGGGATGTCGTTTCCCTCGAAGTCGGTGATGAGGTCTACGCGTTCGAAAAGTACACACCGTCCAGCAAGGAGCCAGTCGATGGTTGTTGGTACAGAGGGTACGTCTGCTGTTGTATTCCTTTCACTACCCCTCACTCGCTCCCTAGTTATGTGGTATGCACAATCAGAAGACCCCCAGTTACTTGGTCCCTCTCTGATCCATCGTCATCTACTTCAATAACAAAACCCTCAGTAAAGGTTGAAGAAACACAACAAGTTTTCATCGGTATCTTCCCCGCATCCCATATCTTCGTTCGTGACGAATTGGCAGATGCAGAGGGCAGGTTACCTGAGCTTGCCCGCTCTGCACAAGGCGGTGTTCATGGGCGCAGTAGTCCCGGTGATGCTTTGGCATACTGGAATAAGGATAAAGCAAGTATAGGCATGGATACAGTCAGAGAAGAAGACGAGGACGTTGACCCATATACTTCACGAAAGTCTTTCAAACTTGGGCCCCCTCCTGACCAAGCCAATTCCTCTCGTGCTGCCTTACCAGTGTATCCAATTAGTCTACGCTCTTCATCCCCCGCTGATTCGCGTGTAGTGAAGCTTCGCCCTCCGAGACCGTCTCTTAAATCAGGCGATGACACTGCTTCAGGTAGCGTACAACCTATCATTGACGAAATTGCTTCAGCCCTTCGCGAGTGGCATACCCTTATGTTCCAGTACCTTGCTCGTCGTGATTACAAGCTTTTCCTCATCGTGCGAGAGCACATTGAAGCCCTTCATCTTGGTCGTAGACAATTACTGGCTCAAACCCTAAGCGCCGAGGAAACTGTTAACATGCGACGTGATTGTGTCACCAGGCTTGTGAGCGGGAACTTGGTTCAAGGCTTGGATGTCATCGTCCGACATCCTACCTGGGGTGGTCTAGTTACCGTGGATGTTGAAGGTGATAATGATCCAAGGAGTTGGGTCAGCGCAGTTCGCATGTATGCTATGCAGGTATCACTGGCCTACCTGAATGTCACCTATGATGATGTTAGGCCATATCCATTGGGGCCTAGTACAGACTACATTCCTTCAATCCCTCTACCCACGCCCGCCCATTCAGCCTTCCCCGATCTCCTTCCCCATCACCAGAACCGTTCCCGTTCTCAAGGCTACCTTGGAATCGATGATCCATTGCACCACCCTACAGCCAAATTCTACCATGTTTTTCTTGACCTTCGGGCCTTCGTTGCATCGCCCTGTGCGCCAGGTGAGACCGCGGAATTATTTTTCTCCTTGTATAAGAAGCAAGGTACCCAGTTTGTCACGGAAGAATTTTGTGTCATCCTCAACCATAATGGTGTACTTGCACGCGACCCTTCAAACCGAATACGTACCTTATTTGTCGATCTTGCCGCCTCCGACATCCAAGATCCCGTCTATCTAGTGTGCAGGATTGTTCGTAACGGTGCTTTGAAGATTGGTAGTAACGTGGGATCAAGTTTGCCCACAGATAGCGGACGGAGAGGTTCCGAAGTGTCGAGTAGGAATGAAGCTGCTTCTCAGACAACTGCTGTCATGGGATTGACCGATAGCAGCGTTACCTTGATCAGCCCAACCAGTCCCCGTGGTACTTCTCTAGGTGATGGACACCCACAATTTCGAAGACCCTTTGGATGCGCCGTCCTGGAGCTCACACAGCTGAGCAAAATGGTCGCTGAGCAGGCAGAGGTTTCTACTCTCAAAGAATACACAATGCCGATCTACATCCCTGCCAATGAGGCATCTTTCTCAATGATTCACCAAAACATCATTAATAACAATGCTAAAGAGTTCGAAAAATCACCTAGGCAAGCTGTTTTCTCTCTCTCTCACCCACCATTTGCATTGATCTGATTACATCTACAGAGCTGAGATGCTCGCCGTATCCATCAAAGTCTTCCGTGGCAATGCAAAGACCGTCGTGCGAGAAAACACATCACTTCTGCAAGACACCCCGCAAACCTTGCGCCTCGGCTTCCCTGATGTTGTTTTCCCTGGAGATGCTCGTAACGAATTGTATATCAAGCTTTGGTGCGGCGATTTTACAACGTCCCATACCGGTCCTGGCCGACTTAGCGTCGCTAATTTTGCCCGAGGTCAAATGGGGCCTCCTGCTGTCAACGTCCAGATCACGGTGGAAGTCAAGGATCAGCATGGAGCCACTGTCGAGAACGTAATCTCACAAGGGAGTGGCGAGCCCCTCATGACACATTTTCATTCCATGGTTTTCCAGCGATGCAACGAACCCACTTTTGGAGAACTCATCAAAATCCAGCTACCTATGAATGAAGTTCCACAATGGCATTTGTTCTTTACCTTCCGCAATCGGCCAAGTCGACCTGGCAATAAGACCCTTTCAGATATAAACGATCGCCCTTTCGCTTTTGCGTTTCAGCCACTGTTTCCAGATGCAAGTGCATTTGTTGAGGACGGTAGCCATACTTTGGTCATGTACAGAGCTGATAAACTCGGGCAATTCAACACAACCAGTTATTTGGGTGCTCCTTCTCGTGTAGCAGCAGGCCAGAAGCCAGAGCAATTGGAGATACCTCTAGACCTACTTCGTGTGGCACCGCCTCTCAAAGATACATTGACTATCCGCTCTTCCCTGTGCTCCACCAAATACACACAAAATGCTGTTCTGTTAAGGTTGTTGAGCTGGGAGAAACAGGACAAGGAATTGCTTTCTACCCTACTTACAAAGTTCACATTTGTTGGAGAAGGTGAAATTGTCAAATTTCTCCGGGACATTTTTGACTCCCTATTTGGTATCCTTGTCTCTCAAAGCAATCAATCAAGCGAGCTGGATTACTTGGTATTTAACGCACTCATCACGGTCTTGGGCATAGTTCAGGATCGTCGCTTCAGCAATTTTCAACCCGTCCTTGATGTCTACATCGATAAACACTTCAATTGCCCTGCTGCATCGACTCACATCATACATTCTATGAACCGACTATTAACCAGCCCTACGTCTGCGGAAACTGCGTCCACCCTTCGTGCTGCACTTAAAGTTTGGCATTATATCTTCAAGTTCATTGCTCGGTCTCGAGAATTGCAAAAAACGAAGGAAATCGGTATGAGTGGAGGGGCCACCGTCGACTACCTGGAAACCACTTTCAAACGGGAACTGCGCTCTCATTTATCAGGTTTTACGCAGATGATGTCCACTTCCTCTCCGCCATCCATCATTGGGACACAAACCATTGCTCTCCAACATTTCACCTCTATTCTGCCAGAACTGGCGAAAATGTATACGACTGTCGAACTCGTGTCTATTGCCACGACGTTCGCTAACGCCGTGACTGTCGGCAAAGGAAAGATTGTGATTTGGAAATTGATCATGTACCTCCACATTGTCAAAGGCTTCCTCTTTGATAATCCAGAATCTCGACCTCTTCTTGTTGAAGCCGTGGTTATCTGGATCAAACCTCATTTTGGCCGATACGACGAGTATACATACACCAATTCCAGCGACACCGAGGCCGCGCGTGATGCCGCACGCGTCAATTGGTTGGAGAGTGTCCGAATCTGTGTCACGATTGTGGCAGTCATGCTTGACAAACTCCAGCAGAACTTGACCAATCCTAATATCACATCCGACCGCAAACTCTACCTGCAAGAGCAGGACAATGTAGAATGTCTATTGTCATTGTTGCCAAGGTGTGTATTTGTCTTCGATTTCTATAGCGTGTATTAAGTTTACCTTCCTAGGCTTTTGGATTCTTATCGAGAAATTCAGAGCCCTGCGTCGAGAAGAGCTATTGAGAAAACCAAAACTCCGACTATAAAAACCTCATTGCCAGTCACTTTTCCTGAGTCCTATCCCTTTTCCCTAATTACTTCGTTGTCTGAACCTCCTCATGGCGTTAGCAACATTTTGACGTCTAAAACGTCTAAAGATGCAGACGGCGTGTTTTACCCCAGCTTAGGTGAAACCGCCATCGTATTCTTGGTCCTCATCTTATCCTCGCCAATAAAGCACATCACCACTTTCTTGGAATCGAGTCTTGACATCGAAGGGCGCGAACGGTTTGTCGGCCTTATCTCCCAATTTTTCAAAGTGGCAACATCGATCCTTGAGAACGACGCTTTCCCGAAAACGTGGATGAACGTGAATATACTAGCACATAAAGTATTAATCAAAATTATGGAACCCATATCTTCCATCATGGAGAAGGAATTTATTCCCTTCCAGGAACTCGAGTCTCAGTTTGATGCCAATCTTTGGAGAGAGGGTCTTCACATGCTTTTGAAACTGCTTTCTTCTGAGCAACTTATGATTGAGGAATTTAGTCCTCAGGTAAATTCATGGTTGTTAGTTTTTTTCTCTGGGTGCTAATTCATTTATAGAAACGCCGTGCCGTGTGGCGTCTCGCAGGTGACATACGCGGTGTAGGGGCTTCGATTCTACTAAATCTCTGGCAAGCGCTCGGTTCAGCTGAACACACCTCCACAAGCGGCGAACCGGCCATGAGATACGGGGTAAGCGCGTCACAAACTCCACAGTTCATGATTGATTGTTCCCTAGGGCTATCAAGTCTACCTCCATTCACTCGTAGGCCATGTAGTAAATCTGTGTTTCAGTCACCACGATCAACTTCGGAATAATGCTGTGCAAATTCTCTACAGCATGATTGTCTCTGAATATCATCAATCAGAACATTTTGATGAAATCGAAAATGAACTGGTGACGCGCCTGGACACTCTGTACATGTCAGACAGCAAAGGCGACGACATATCAAGGGGTTTTTTCATTGGACAACTTCGGCATCTTTTTGACATATCGGATGTAGATGAGCAGCTACGGGACCAGGTATCCAATTTCCTCGATTCAGTGGATCTCTTTTTGGAACTCCTGTTGAGCGTCCGCGCTCTGCCCGATGGCGAAGAATACGCCGATGATCGTGTTATTGCAACGGTGCGCAGAGTACATTACTATGCGATTTCTATATTTACTTTTAGCGCAGTTGAGACTCATGAACTTTATTCGTCGCATTGGGCGAGATGAAATTTATATCAAATATGTGCATCAACTAGTTAATGTGGGTGGAGTTTTTAGAGCAATGTCGGTACGTAGATTTTGATGGTTGCCCTTGCAGATGCATCTTCAGTCCCAAAATTATGTGGAGGCCGCGCTCACATTAAAATTGCATTCTGATCTGCATGAGTGGGATTTAAATTCATTCGTCGGGCCCATGCAAGATCTGGGTCTCCCACAGCAATCACACTTCCACAGGAAAGAAACTCTCTGTCTTTTAATCCTTGACTATCTCGGTTCGTAGATTTTGATTGGAACCGTGACCAGACTTGCTGATGGTGCTGATGGTGTTTTATTTATCGTTCAGGTAAAGGCAAAGCCTGGGAAAACGCGATCGATATCTGCAAGGAATTAGCTTATCAGCACGCTGAAGTGACATTTAACTAGTATGTCGTTGGCACATCCTTCATTTACTTGTTGTTAATGATGCAAATAGTGGTCGATTGTCAGAAATCCTACGACATAAAGCTTCTCTATTGGAACACATCGTGACAGATCCGCGATATTATCCAGACTATTACCGAGTGACATTTTACGGCAACTTTCCCGCTGCGATTAGAGACAAACGATTCATTGTGAGCGTCTTCACCTGTGCCCATCAAGGTGGTTTTTGACCACTCTTACAGTACCGGGGCTACGAGTGGGAAAAGTTTGGAGCCTTCTGTGAACGCATGCTCAGCAAGCATCCTGAAGCGCAGCTACTCAAGGCAGCGGGTGATGCTCCTGTAGACATTCGATATGGCAACGACCAGTACATACAGTGTACTGCTGTAACGCCAGAACCTAATCGCAACCTACCAGTATTCACTAATCCCGACGTTCCTTTGGCCGTTCGTACCTACTATGAGCATAGGTGTGACTCCTTCCCTGCCAATCTCTGTTGATGAGTCTAAACTATAGGTTCTAGCGCAATCAACGTATTTTCTTCTTCTCGACAGATCAAGAAGACTACACGGCATGGGATGGAGGAGACGTGGCTGGAAAAGACCTTTTATACCACGGAGGAGGCCTTCCCGACAGTCCTTCGACGATCTGAAGTTGTCAATCTAGAGGTGGCGGAGATTTCGCCTTTGGAGAATGCACTACAGGAGGTCGAAGATAAAACGAAAGAGCTGGCTGGTCTGCATCTAAAGTATCAAGCGCTCGCCAAGACTGCGCAGGACGTGTCAACTAATGCTTTGGCAATGTGTTTAAATAGCGCGGTTGACGCTCCCCTGAACACGGGTATTGCCTCTTACCGCCAAATATTTTTCAGTCCAGACTACATCACTCGCAATCCCGAAAGAGCCGAGGTGGTTGAAAAACTTCGCTCAGCTATTGACGAGCAGGTACCCTCCCTTTCTTTTGCGCATATTGTATTTGTTCTAATCTTCTTTCTCGACTGACAGGTCCGGACCATCGACAGTTGTCTGAAACTCCATGGACATCTATGCCCTCCAGAATTCATTCCTTTCCACGAGACGCTTGAAAAGTTTTTCAAGAAAAACTTCCGCGATGAAATTCGACGATTGGCAGTTGACGGGATGTCGGACTCGATCACGGTCTCAACTTCATCTCGATCGCACCACATGACGACATCATCCCAATACCCTAGCTCGTCGTATGAGCAGTCTATCAAACGCAGCGTCTCGTCATCTTCCACAGCACGTTTCGGGGTTACACCGATACAAGTTGGTAGGATGACACCGCCATTGGAGTCACCCATCAGCCCTGTTAGTGGCGGGAACGGGAGCAATAACCTTAGTCCCACGGCGTCTAAACAGACGCCTTTGCAACGGCATCTTGCACACTTGGCGAGACACGGAATCAACGGATTATCCTCGGCTCCCGGAGATATCGGAGGTAGTGAATCATTGTCTGCTGAGTCACCGCATAATTCATTCGTCAATGTTGGGAATGGTATTCATGGCACGCATGCAGCACAAATGTCCGGCACCTCGGTGGCGACATCTTACATGGGAAGTATGGGCTCTTTGGGCTCACTCAAGGGACGATTCTCTCGCTTCGGAAGCTTGGCTTTCGGTCGTAATAAGGGCTGATGTCTTTCCTAATAAGGAAATTCGTATTTCTTGTTTCAAGGTCTCATCTAATATTGCTATTTTATTTTCTCTTGTTGTTCGTCCGGTGATGTTATGTAGCGCCACCACTGCTCTTGTTTTTCCAATTGTACATCTCTCTAACGACTAATAATGCCCCCCCAATTTAAGAAGAAAAGATATGATAACGACAACGATACACAAGGCAATAAGAGACTGAAGCCCGGGAGCTCGTGATAATATACAAGGATAGACATGTGCTCTGGTAAATAGCAATAATGATAGTCATGATAAAAAAAAAGTCCAACGGTAGAAGGGATAGAAACACGACAGAGGGATAACACGAAGATGAAAGACAGAGTCCGATATGAGTTGTTTAGATGTAATGCTCAGCAATGCTGGTCAGGTTGTCATCAGCAATACCATGGAAATTGAAGTTGTCGTAGAGACTGAAGCTGTCGAGGGCCGAATGATCGCCAAAGTTGTGATCGCCACTAGGTTCGACTGCCTCATACGTACCGAGGATGGGGTAATGTTCAAGCGCCATTTCATTGGGTTTATTAAAATCCGACCCAGCCCATGTATGGGATTCTTCGGATTTCGCACAGACTGGCTCCGTTGTCTCAGATGCGAAAAGGGGGAATGCAGAAGACGAGGAGGAAGACGACGAGGTAGTAATGGTACTCTCGACGGGTGAGACAAAGGGGTCCGGTGGGTTGGCGATAGAGAATTCTTCCGGAAGTGGCTCGTATTTGGGAATACAAGCTTTCTGGTCCAAGAAGCGGCTCGTGCCCGGTTCTTCAGGAGGAGGATAAGAGAGTTGAACAGCATAAAGTTCCGGACTTTCGGTAGAAACATCATCTGATGAAGAGCATTCTGCTGTTTCCGGCATGGGGGAAGTGTAAATGGACTGGTACCAGATGAGAGAGAAGCCAAGCGACAACAAGATTGACAACGTACATATTTGGACAAGATCTTTTCCAATGCTTGGCCGAGGAGATTCCATTCAAAAACCTTTAGGTCTTTTTCGATATTACGCGGTTTGGGATCTGGAAAGTCCATGATGCGCTGGAAAAAGTCCCCAAAGCCAGCCTTATGTTTGGAGACTGTAGTTGGACGGAGGCCTTCCAAGTTGCGCCGGATGCGGTTCTTCTCCTCTACTGGAAATTCGCCATTGGTCAGACGCTCCAAAAGATAAATGACGTCAACCGATGTGACGAAGCAGGTGTCCAGTTCTTCGCGATAAATGCAAGAGATGACACTATCTGATTCACAATATTCCTCTTGAGCAATAGGTTCGCATGAGACGATGAGTCTACGACCATCTTGGACTTTTACAAAGCGGACCAGACGACGACCTGCGGATAGCTCTGCCGGGCTCCAACCGACGCATATAGGTGGTAATGGAGTGACGAGATCAAGAATGGGGGTTTGGGCGTACATATCTTCCTGGTCCGCGAGAAGATCAGGGTGGTGTTTTGTCCGGACGAGAGACTGTGGTTTCGTGCGGCGGTGAAGACGGGTACTCGTCTGAGGAGATTTTGAAAAAGGGGAGCGTTCCGAAGTTGTTGGCGATGGAGTAGGCAAGTGTTGAGTGGACCGTCTACGGAGAGAGGTTGAATCAGGAATCTGTAGCCTAGGCAATTTTGGGATGGAAGCAGTCTGTGGGTGTTGATCATGAATGGAGCCTAGATTAAATAAAAGAATTTAAGACCAAGGGAATTGAGGAGAAAAAAAGAAAGGAGAATCTACCATGAGCCCAGTAAGAAAATTCGCCAAAGGTGACCGAGTCAAGGATAGCGTTATCTTCATTCAGGGCCTGGATGGAAATGAGGACTTTTGTGGAAGGGAACTGTAGACGGTCGAAGGGTGGTGCGGCGGCGTGTAATTGCCAGCGACCATAACTGAGTCCATGTAATTGGCGAACTTTTGTAGGAACTGCTTTGTTACCTACTACGAGACGCACGTACATTGCGTCCGCAAGATCCGGGTGGAAATGAATGCGGACGGTGATGGGTACACCGCGCTCTCCTTCTGTTGGAGTGTAACCTAGAACATGAATAATACCTGTTGGAGAGATAACGGGGTGAGAGTTGAGAGCAAGAGAATCCGACATTGTTGGAGGTGCTGAAGAGAGAAAGAAAGAAAGGAGGGGTCTTTAGTTTTATATTCATTTTATATGGCTTTCCATATATGGACATATCCGGTCGATCATTTCTGGAAAGAGTTCAGTAGCCTCGCGTTTCCAAATTAGGTAATGCCATCATCATCATCCGATGGCACCCCCGATCACACAGCCGACATGCCGCGCGGACCAGTCCTGCCCCGTCCACCATCGCACGACTGGAGGGATATGTCCTTCACCGGATACAACTCGTCCACACACGACACACTGCGAGATGAATAATCCTTCGTAGGAACTCAGTAATTGGATAATTCCATCCAATGATCTCTTAGAGAGAACTCGTCCAAGTTGTTGCGTTACTTGTTGATAAACGCCATAGCTAGATTGCTCATGACAACCTTTCTATATATAATAATCATCAATAAAAGATTCTAATCATGAATAATTCACTTACTTGCTCTCGTGGACCAAAAACACGAATGGTCTCCACGACAACATCTTCGTCACCGTCTCCCCCAATCTCCATGAACACTGTCATCACATCAGGGATAGTATATCGTACAAGTTTTCCTCGGATCCTAATTTTGTTTGTGTTCATCTTGTTATATTCATGCGCCCATTCCCCAATATCCGACATCTTCACCCCTTTTTCCTTGGTCTCTTTCAAAAGGAATGTGCCTTTCAGATCGGGCGTAACATGGGGCCGAATTTGTCTACTGTAAAAAACTCGTTCGTCACTGGATTTTTATCACCTGCGACACTCACCTCCGCTTCCGACTCTCCCGCCGGACCTCCATCCCCAAATCCCTAATATCCGCTTTCATACTCTCCTGGGCTCGATGAAGTGCTGCCTGTACCTCTTCACAATTAACGGTCTCTCCAATTCTTTTGAGTACTGTAAATTCTTCCCATACGCCATTCCTCTTTTGAAAACTTTGCAAAATTTCAGGTGGAATCTGTCGCACTCGTTGCATCCCTCCGTGAACCTCCGTCAGCTTTCGAATCTGTTCCTCGAGTTCTTCTGTCATGATGATGATGATATGATCGTTCCAGCTAAGAACTTCCGGGTCCAAATTCCCACGCCGCAATCGCGCATGAGTTGTGATGTGACAATTGTGAAGCGTACTAAGCTTGTCTTCTTCCATGTTGCGGACGTTGATCATAGCTCGTCCACCAACGTTTACCCATTTCAAGTCCGCTTCATCTCTTACTCGTCGCTATTCAACGTCAACCTCATCACCTTCCACCCAAAAAAATCAGCCTCTCAATACTTTACCCACCTTTCCCAATAAAAAACCAAAGATCGACCTTCGTCCAGGTCCCATAAAGCCAAAGCCCACCACCCCTCATCCTCCTATCAAACCTACACGGCCTTCATTCTCTTCCGCAAATTCAACCCCTAAACTCGGCGCCGCGAAGGAAGAAGTAGTTCGTGATATAAGCGATGCTGAAAAACATGGCATCCTGACTCCCCCGGCTGCCGATGCCAATTGGTTCAAACGCACACTTCACCAAGCCATTCAACTTTTTGTGTGTTCGTTTGATGTCATTATTACCGCAATTCTCATCTCTCTGTAGAAATTCTACTTCCGTGGCGTGAAGCTCATATTCAACCGTCGGAAACATATTGCCTTGATAAAGGCACGTATCAAAGCTGGCGGTGCGCCTTTGACAAGGTCTGAGTACCGTCTCATTCAGACTCAGAAGGATGACATCAATAAGTGCGTTTTTCCTCCTTTTTTGCTCTCTTGCAATTTCAATCATTCATTTCACATCCGTAGAGTCATCCCTTTCCTCATCATTGCCCTTATCTTAGAAGAAGTTATCCCACTCATTGCCATATACGCTCCCTTCATGCTCCCATCAACATGTATTCTCCCCTCCCAACAACAGCGCATTGAAGCCAAACGGGCCGAAAAGGCCAAAGCTTTCGCAACTCAATACAAGTACTTGTACGGCCAACTCAAGCGAACGGAAGATCCAAAAGGTTTTTTACCTTTACAATCCTTACGGCTGGAAGAAGCCTCGACAGCAGTTTGCGGGTACGTCTCATTCATTCTCATCCAACGAGGAAATCGATAATCCTTCTATTCTTTTTTCAGTTTGTTTGGGCTTTCAACTATTGGCATTGATGCACTACGGATACGGCGCATCCGTCGTCACCTAGAATTCATCACAAGAGATGATCAACTTCTTATGCAACATACGGCCTCACTATCGCATCGAGAACTGCAGGAAGCTCTGGAAGAGCGTGGGATGTAATGCCTGTATTCCCCTTTTTTAGTTATGCAAGCTAACGTTTCTTACCAGCATGACTCAGGGACTATCACAACAAGAGCTTCAAGCTCGGTTAGCGATGTGGCTAGAGTACGTGAAAGGCTCAAGCACCCATGTCGATGCCTATGCCCTCGAGCGACGGCTCTCAATAGTCATCTCAAGACATTGATATTTTGTCGGAATCATAGAACTCAGCATATTTTTCATAATTTTAGGGGTGTTCGAACTCGTACATATGCTAGTGTCTGCCATCCTCTAGGGTCGGATGGACGCATCATGATTGCCCGTTGCGCTTTACACGATGCATCAATGTTGTAATCTTTATCATTGTTACATACCTGAGCCACGGCTTGAATGTTGAGTGCAGAGGTGGCTGCTTCCAATTGGTCACTGTTGGCCACATTGTTCATCCCATTTAAAAGTGCAAGAGCTTCCTCAGTGTTGTTCCCATTTTGAATGATGAGGCACGCCAGTCTGTTGCGTTGTTTGAGACTCGAGGGTTCTGCGGAAACAGCATGCTGAGCGATAGACAAAGCTTGTTTTGAACCGCCCTATTCATAAACGAACGATCAACGATATGAGGATAGTTTGTACAATGATTCAGTCATACCTGAGAAAGACCATGTTGGATGAGCAAGTAGTCTACATCTCGCTGTGGATCCAATTCACGTTTTTGATCAATTGGCAAAGCCACGACCTCCGAAAGAGCTGCATCCACCAGTCCATCGTCATCAGTGAGGATACCCATGCCAGCCAGGATATTGATGGCAGGTAGATTTTTAGGGTCAGAGGCAATGCTAAGGATGGGTTGAGCAAATAAAAGGCCACTCGTACGATCAACCCTACCATTCCAATAAACGCGACTTTGCTGTCTCTTTAAATTCATTCGCCCCATTTGACCAAATCACCTGGGCGAGAACGATAGTAATCTGCCCTCGCAAAGCAAGATCCTCTCCCGCATGGAGCAGCCCTTCCTCCAAAGATCCAATGGCTGACTCTGGATCGCCCTGCATGAGATGAGCCAGTCCTAACCCAAGATGTACCTGCACCCTCAAAATGTCCACCGACTCATCCTCCTCATCCGACAATAATCCAAGCACACTCTCAAAGGAGGTAAGAGAACCGGCGATGTCACCTTGCGATAACCTCAACCGGCCCAAGGTAGCATTGGCAACTGCATACCGCTTTTCTACTTCAGGGTCCTCTGTTTCCTCATACACTGTTTCAAGGATCGCTAATGCACGTTCCACCAAAGTTTCAGCGAAAGGGAGATGGCCCAGTCTTTCACAAACAAGTGCGAGAAGGTGAAGACTCGACTCATCGTTAGGTCGGCATCGACAGTATCTATTGAGCAAGAAAAAGGCAGGTAAAAGCGTGTCATGAAAATCCCCGGATGACTGGGGATTTGTGGTCGACTCAAAAACTCGGAAAGCAAATTCGTAATCTGCTTCTGACTGCACACATCGTCGTTGAAAATCTATTTTCGGAACGGCTAGAAATTCACTTACTATTGGATTTGTTAAACCAACTGCATGATGTAGCAATGACTGTGCATCTGCTTCATGACCGTTCGCTACGGCAATTAAGAACTGGCCGACCCATGCAGAAGTATTATCAGCATCCAGAACTTGCGCACGGTACATCGCTTCATTAGCCAATTCGAGGTCTCCATGGTAAAAATACAACAATCCAAGGCTAACCCACGTTATTGAATTTTTGGAGTCGAACTCTAGGGCTTTGATGTATGCGTGCTGAGCCGCTTTTGCGTGAGTTATGAAAAGAGTATTCCCTAATGCAACCCAGTATGTGTCATTGGTTGCATCGGCCTGCAAAGCCTGCTTCAGATACTCAATGACAAGATCTTTGGCGGTGGACTTGTCCACACTCGGTGGCGCCTTTAAAATCCAAGACTGAAGGGCAATGCTCAGGTCATACCATGCAGTTGAATTGGTTGTCTGATGAAGTAGATGAAGGGAAATCTGGCACAAGCATGCATGTATCGCAACGGGGATGATTTGCAAGGCTTTCAGGGGCTCGTGATTTTGGAATGATGGGGGAGGAATGATTTTGACCAGTTTTTCGGCCAAATCTGGAGGAGGTAGAAAACTTATCGCCTGCATGGTACTTCGAATTGTCTCCTGGTCGGCGAAAGCAGAAATGGTTGAAATGTGAAAAGCTGCATCCGCTATGATCTTCCATGCCATCGTGCGGAAGCCGGGAACTTTTTTTATGATATCAAGTGCAACTTCCAATGCATTCACAAACGACTCTTCTGCCCGAATCTGAAAGCTGTCCGAAACCTGTGATCGACCCAGATCTAAATATGATTGAGCAAGACATGCCAATACCCCAGCTTCTGCAGGTCGAGCGTCCCGGAGGCCCTTCAAAACCAAGATAGCCTCTTCAAGAAGTCCCATTCGCTGCTTTACATCTGCGATCAGGAATGAACAAACCCAATCCTCTTGCTTCATGTCATGAGCATGGTTGAGCGCTTTCAGTGCGGCTACATGTCTCCCGGCTTTGCTGTACGCCTCACCGAGGTGAACCCATAAATTTTGATCGTCTGGCTCAACCCTAAGGGCGACCTGGAATGACTGTATGGCTGCCGCGTAGTCTCTGTAGTGCTGGAATTTCCGACTCAGTCAGTGAAAAAATGCCTCAAAATCTGCTCACAGATTTTACAACGCCAATGGCCTTCCATGCCCAGGAATTTGTAGGAAGATATCGACTCGTGGGGTCAAGTTCGCCTTTGTCCAATCCGCCAGTTACCCCGCCTTCTCCGTCAATGGTTCTTTGTGCCACAACCTCAACGAGATCCCATTCTGCGTCGTTCGCGAACCCTTCAACCAGTTGTCGAGCAGCCACAGTTTCGCGAGCATCGAGCTCGAAAGCTTTCTGAAAACATTTCGAAGCTCGTATAGGATCTGGGGGAGACAGAATGTCATTGTAATATATACCCAACGAAGTGAATGCTGGTGCGAATGCAGAATCTTGTTGAAGCGCGTTGATAAAACATTTGTATGCAGACTCCACATCTATATTGAAACTCAATGAACACGGAGGTATTAGTGGGCAACAGATAGTGATGCACCTGTCAAGAGCATGTTACATTTGCCAATTCGCCATAGACACCGAGCACGACTTGAATTTCGTTTATCGTCATCATCCTCAAGTCCATTCAAAGCATCCAAAACCTGTTTAAGATCGACTAACCCCTCCTCATAAAGGTCAATTTGCACTCTACACCATGCACTTTCCTCGCGAGCACGTAGGCGGTTGACGTCATCTGGGTTTATAGAAGATACCAGATCAAACGTAGCCCCAGCAATTTTCCATTTAAGAGCTGCTTGTTGCACGAAGGCTTGGCCCATCAAACTCGGAATGTTAGATGGAGAACGGGCGAGTATTTGATCAATAATAGCTGAAGCTTGCTTGTGGTGTTTAGGCGGATAGAAGTGCACAAGCGATGTCGCAAGGAGAGCTTGGATTCCCGTCCGTGTCCTAGCTTTGTGTCAAAGGTCGGGCCGAGGGAGGTAGTAGATAGACTGACTTGGTCAAAACTTTACCGGAATCCAATTCCAGACGATCTAACGCTTCTAATCCAAGTTTCGACGCTTTTATGGCGTTCTCATAGTCTTCCTCGCCAAGGTAAAATTCTCCTATGATACGGTTGCCCAAGATGGTGTTAGATAGATTAGAATAGGCATTCTGAAAACTATCAGCTAAGTCTTATCGGGTAAGAATCGGTCGTACCAGCAATGTGTCGACTGGGTCGACATCAGTGGGAACATACAACGAAGCCTCCTCTTCATCGTCCACCATCAATTTGGTCATGTGGGCATAATACCCTTTGAAAAGGGAAGCCAAAGTGGAGTCAGAAAATATTTTGATGTATTTTCGCACAAACTCTTTGTCGTATCCAGCTAGCAAACAAAAAATCAAGCAACTAAATGGTACAGAAGTGAGACATCTTACACATATCTTCACAGTCATATCCTTCAAAGAACATTTTCCAACCCAGTTCATCGGGGGTATTCAGTAATACTATTCCATTCACCATTTCATCCAGTTGTTGTGAGAGTGGCAATTTTAGTGAATGCGGCAATGAATAGAGACGCCTTTCCCTCCATCGAAGCAATTTGGATTCAGTTATACGACGTAGCTCATCCGACGTGTTTGCATGGTTCAGAACAGCTGTGTAAAGATCAGGGAGCTAAACCATTGGAGTTCGTCATCTTCGTCACCGTTAAAAACGGCATGGAGTTTACCTGCGAGCTGCTACTTATGTCTCTGAATACTTCTTTTCTGAGTTGATCTGGACCTGGTGCTCCAAGTCGCATCCTGCGCTTCTCAACCTCTCGTTTGTCTGTGTCTTCCTCAAGTGTTTCGGTAAGAGAGATCATTTCGTCCAGATGATCCGATCCATTGTGGATTGCGACTTGTGCTTCAAATATCGTTGTAGAAGTTGGACTGGTAGGGTCAGGAAGCGATAGGGTCGACAAAAGAGTATAAAAGGCAGATCCAGGAAGATAGTTAGAAAGGCTATCAAGCAACTGATATCGCATGGTTAGTTCAACGTTGACCAGAAATATAAAGGGACTCGTCTCCACCTGACGTTGATCTCCATGATTTCGACGCACAGCTATCAACTTCTGCAAGGATTCCGCACATTTGACTGCATCTTGCCTGGTTTCGGCTTGGTGTTGAGAACTTAAGAACATAACAAATACAACAGGGCACGTACGACGCGTTGAATAAGGTCATCAATTTCACTAAGCACTCAGCATATTTGTTCCAGTCCTCCTTTTTCTCGTAAAGCCTTGAGATCCCCTTGTTTTGGAAGGACGCGAGTTGTGAGTGATTCTGGAACCCGAAAGGATTGCTAGAAGTACCTGCCATGCAAGAGGTTGCGTTGGATTCAGTTTTGTAGCCTTCTGATATATCTGTGAACGTTTCAGTCAGACCTAGCTTGGTTGCAGATACTACAAAGAGATTACTTGCTCGCTATCCTCAAATTCACCCAATTCCAGGAGGGAGAGACCAAAAAAGACATGACTATCTTGTAGATCAGCAACTGGAAGGAATGAGAGATAGCATTGCAGCTAACGCATTGTAGTTGTCGGGCTCGAAATCTAACACTTGATTTGCTTCTTTTTTTGCATTCAGATAATCTTTCTTGCCAATGTAATCTCGAGCAGCTTTGAGATGGCCTTTTATGAAGGACATGACATCGAAAACTCAAGGAGCAGATCTAGACCGTGGACGAATGTAAGGTGGGGACCGCATCAGGAACCGGTCACCTTATGTAATCAACTTACATAAGCGCCAAGACGGGCAAAATATTTGGTTTTTAAACGTTTGTTTACTCTAGACTAACCACTGCGAGGGACCAGCACAGCCGCTTCAGCCGCGCACATTACCACACGTTTTCTGTGGTCTGACTAGTGGTCACTGTGTCTCATGTTTGTCATAGGTCTCACCGT
>Ga0193743_1000484_pt1 | contig 31465 bp, 24 predicted proteins | sample L2c2metaG_FD_143038 | JGI IMG/M metagenome (GOLD analysis project Ga0193743, IMG submission 143038) | Soil microbial communities from a riparian zone of the East river system, Colorado, United States - L2c2 | ecosystem: Environmental > Terrestrial > Soil > Riparian zone | place: USA: East River...
GATTCCATCGAATTCACCCAGACACTCAAGGTCTCGCCTTTGGGCTTCGGATATGTCTACCGCAAAACCGTGCAGCTTGCAGACGGTAAGCCGGAAATGGTGCTGCGGCACAGCATCAAAAACACCGGCAGCCGCGCCATCCAGACGAGTGTCTACAATCACAACTTTTTGGTGCTTGACCGGCAGCCGCCCGGCCCTGGCGTCGCTATCACTGTTCCATTTCAGATAGAATCACCGCGCCCTCCCGATAAGACATTGGCTGAAATTCGCGGAAATCAGATTATCTATCTAAATGCCCTGAAGGACCGCGATACGGTCGCGACTCCTCTTCAAGGATTTAGTAACAGCGTCCAAGACAATCAGATTCGCATCGAAAATAGCACTGTCGGCGCGGGCATGACCATTCAGGCTGATCGTCCGCTCCTCAGGGAGGCTCTGTGGTCCATCCGCAGTGTCCTTGCCGTGGAGCCATTCATAGCTATTTCCATCGAACCAGGCGAGGACTTCGCCTGGACAAGCACATACGGATATTACATGTTGCCGGCGCCCAAGAAATGAATTGGTTGAGAGCGAGTTGTCTCTACAGGTCCTCCAGGCGAAGGTGCACATCCGATTTGCCCCAGCTTGCGGCGAATTCGTGCTCCACCCATGCCGCGTCTTGCTGCTTCCCCTGAGCTTTCAAGGTTTCCAGCAGGCCGAACAGCATCCTGCCGTTTCTTGGAGACCGCCTCACGCCCTCCCGAAACACTATTTCCGCTTTCTGGGGATCTCCGGCTCGCAAAAGATTTGCTCCCTGAGATTCGCGCACCGGATAGTACCAGGCCGGTGGCTCATCGTAGACGAAGAGGTCTTGTAACTCAACCGCCCGTTGCCAGTGTGGCGCAGCTTCGCCCGGCGTGGCGGCTAGTTTGGCGGCCAGGATTTCCGCTGCCATCTCTAGAACCTGACTACTCTTATTCTGTCCCCAGGGCGCGGCTGCCGGGATCTTCCTTCGCAGGTCATCGAAACTCTTTGCCTCTTGTGCTGCCTTCGTTCGCTCGCCTCGCGCCAGAAGAGCTAGCGTTCGTGCATAATGCCAACTCGCTTTGCTTGCCATCATCGGCTGCTTCGGCTCGGGCAGTTTGAGTATGGAATCCCATTCGCCAAACCGTACATAAGCAAATACCGGAACAGCGAGGAAACTATCGGCCATTTCGGGCATTGTCTCAGCCATTGGCGCCATCGCTCCAGCGAGTGTCTCCGCCGCGCGCAGCGTTTCCGTCCTGCGCCCCTGCATTGACCGGGCATACAGAATGAAGTGCAAATTGTGAACGTAGTACGGCGTATAGCTCCCGCCCATCATATTTGTTGTGGCGAAATATTCTCGATCGACAGTGACTGCCCGTTCATTTACGGTGGCGGCAGCTTCCCAGTCGCCGAGCACCAGCCAGATGTGTCCAGGCATATGCACCATATGGCCGGCCCAAGGCACAATCCCCATCAAACGCTGCGCGCTTGCTACCGCCCGTTCGGGAGACTGGGACGATTCCACTGCGTGGACGTAGTAATGGTTGGCGCCAGGATGCTGCGGCCACCGGCGGATTACGCCTTCCAGAACTTTCTCGGCTTCCCTGACACCGGCTGCCGGTGTTCCATCGGGACCGTACCAATGCCAGCGTACAGGTATTAGAAAACTATCGGCATAGAACGTCAAAGCATCCGGGTCATCGGGATATCGCGCGGCCAGAGCGCGCATCGCGTCGATGTGAGATTGTGGATTGTACTCTGGACACCACGTGGCGACTGTGTGCAGGTAAGCTTGCTCCTGCGCTGGGGCATTGATCAATTTCAATCCTGTGTCGATCGCCGCGCAAGCCCCTTTCAAATCGAAGCTTGGATCGCCGTCCATGTTGATGTATGGTCCCTGCGCCACGGCCATGCCCCAATACGCCATTGCCGCTTCGGGATCCAGTTCCGCGGCTTTGCGAAAAGACCGCAACGCTTCACTCCGGTTGAAGCTATAAGTTAACGCCAAGCCCTGATCGAAGAATTTCTGCGCTTCAACATTCTTGGTCGTAATAGGATGGCGCCAGGAACCCAGGCCCGAGTAGAGAGCGACGGGCTTTTCGGCCGCAGGACTGGCAACTCGCGGGGCAATACCCAACCCGAGCAAGAGAATGCAAACGGCAGATTTCAAAATGACCCTCCCTGCCCACGGGAAGATATTACTCCAGATCTGGCTTGTCCGGCAAGCCAGCGGTGATGACACCGCCAGCCGGCTTCCACATATTCGTTGACAACGCGTTCCATTTGGGATATGGATATGAACATGCAAACCGTATCATGAAAAACGGTTTCATAATGTGAGATTCGGACGGGGATGCGGGGGTTGCCATGAAGCTCAAAGTTTTAGGAATCGTGTTGTTCCAATTCGCGCTCGCTTCGGCGGTCTTCGGACAAGGTTTCGGTACCATTAGCGGTACTGTCAGCGATCCGTCGGGCGCACCCATTGCGCAGGTTACGGTGACGCTGACGGAGGTCGCCACGGAGTTCAGCAGAACAGCAGTGACAACCGCCGAGGGCTACTACACGCTGAATTCACTCCGGCCGGCGCAATACATTCTAAGCGTCCAGCAAACTGGCTTTGAGAAATTCCGCCAGATCGGCATCACACTTCTTGCGAATCAGAGCCTGACGCTGAACGTTGGCCTGACTATGGGATCCACAAGCGAAAGCATCACTGTAAATGCCAGCGCCACGCAAGTAGACACGACCACTGCGACGCTCCGGCAAGTTGTCGATTCCGAGCGAATGGTCGAGCTGCCCCTTAATGGCCGCAATGCCGCGCAATTAACTACGTTGGTAGCGGGGGCGGTAACCGCGCCATCGAACAACGCCGATCAGGGACCCACAAAGACATTCCCGGCGGCCGTTACCGTCTCGACCAACGGTTCCCGGCAAAATCAGATAGGCTACTTTTTGGACGGCGCGCCGAACATTGACCACATGAGCAATGTCAACCAGCCGTTTCCGTTTCCCGACGCGCTGCAGGAATTCAGCGTACAGACGAGCAACTACAATGCCGAATACGGGCAGAACGCTGGTGGCGTAGTGTCCATTGTGACCAAATCAGGGACCAACCAATATCATGGCGACGCTTTCGGGTTTCTGAGAAACTCCGTGTTCAATGCGCGCAATTTTTTTGCGGCGACGCGTGACCCTTTGAAGCGTGGGCAATTTGGCGGCACCTTCGGCGGACCGGTCATCAAGGACAAGACCTTTTTCTTTGCTGGCTATCAAGGCACCAGAATCAGGAGCAATCAGGAAGGGCTGCACGCATTCGTTCCGACAAATGCCAATCTCACCGGGGATTTTTCGGCGATGTTACAGGCGAACAATCCGAACAACCCACTGAGTCGTGTGGTCGCCATCAAGGACTCTGCATCGGCCAGCGGTGCTGTCTTCCCGGGCAACATCATTCCTGTGAGCCGCTTCGATCCGGCTGCGGTCGCGATGATGAAAGCTCTGCCGAGAGTAGACGGCAACGGGGGCGTGTTTTTCAATCGGCCGATTTCGCAGAACTTCGATGAATACATCCTCCGTGGCGATCACAACTTCTCTTCCAGCGATCGGCTGGTGGGCCGCTATTATTACGACCGCTTCTTTGGCGAGCCGCAGTACGGTGGCAACTTACTGGCCTATAGAGATGGTTCCACCATCAGCTCGCACAATGCGGTACTGCAGGAAATCCATATTTTCAGCCCCAATCTTCTGAATGACTTTAGAATGGGATTCGCAAGAATCGTCTCCAGCCGCGGGCCTGCGGCGGATGCTCCCAACGTCGCGGACTTCGGAGTCAACATCTATCAACCGCCCATCAAACAGATTCAAAGCCTTAATGTCACCGGCTATTTCAGCACAGGAGATTTGCCAACTACAAGATGGGCGCGAAGTTCCTTTTCGTGGACCGATGATTTGCGTTGGATCCAAGGGCGGCATAGTTTCGCTTTTGGCGGCTATGTCGAGCGCGACCGCTTGAATACAGTGAACGCCACTGGAATACCAGGTACATTCACGTTTTCCGGAGACACCACCGGCTCTGCATTGGCGGATCTAATGCTCGGCCAGATGCGCACCTTTGGCCAGGCTTGGGGACAACACGTCAAGAACCGCTATTTCATGACCAACGTTTATGTGCAGGACACCTTTCGCGTCACCAACCGGTTTACCGTCAATTACGGCCTGCGCTACGAACCGTCTCAGGTATGGCATGACGAGTATCATCAAGCATCCATCTTTCGCGCAGACCTCTATCAGCAAGGCGTGCGTTCCACGATGTTTCCCAATGCGCCGCCCGGAGTGATGTATTCAGGGGATCCTGGAGTACCCGAGTACGGGACCACGGGCGACTACAATAACTTTGCTCCACGTTTCGGTTTTGCCTGGGATGTGTTTGGAACCGGAAAGACCAGCGTACGCGGAGGAGGAGGCGTTTTTTATGACTCGCGAGTTCCGTCCTTCTCGAATAATCGTCTCCTGGGCGAAGCGCCTTACAGCACCGCTGTGACGTTGACCACCCCGAAAGGACCATTTAGTAATCCCTATCTTGGGCTTACGAATCCGTTTCCGGCGCAATTTCCTCCCACTGCGAGCGCCGTTTTCACGCCGCCAGTGCAAGTGTACAGTTGGGATCCATATAGCAAATTCACGACGCCCGCGAACTATAGCTGGAACGTTACGCTTGAACAGGAAGTGAGGCATGATTGGCTGGTGCGGGCAGCCTATGTGTCCTCACGGGCCAACCACATGACGAGTACGGTCGATCAAAATCCCGCCTTCTACATTCCAGGCAGCACATTGAGCACCGACCAGCGCCGCTTCTTCAAAGGCTTTACCAACATCTATCAGGAAAGCCAGGCAGGCAATTCCTGGTATCAGGCGGCTCAATTGAGCTTGATCAAGCGGCTATCGCATTCGTTCACGGTCACCGCGAACTATACCTTTTCGAAAAGTCTGGATAACTTGCCATTCGGCACCGACGCAGCCACGTTTGGAACCGCTGGATATTACACGCTTCCGCTTTACCTGAAGAACTTTCAGCAATTTGATCGCGGTCCCTCTGACTTCGATCACCGGCATGTCTTTGTGGTTTCCTACGTCTGGATGCTGCCAGTGCTGGCGAGGGCCAATCGGCTCGTGCGCGGCGCCGCGGGCAACTGGCAGGTCACCGGAGTGGTGACTGCTCAGACCGGTCCGCCACTCACGCTGTATGCCGGAAAAGATCAGTCGCAGACCGGCATTGGTTCCGACCGTGCGCAGATGATCAGCCAGCAGACTTCGAAGACTGGTCCGTGCGCCAACACTGCACCATGCGTGAGCTATCTCGATCCCGCTGCGTTCACGCTGCCGGCGACCGGACAATTCGGCAACGTGGGCAAGGGAGCATTTACCGGTCCCGACATTTTTAACTGGGACATGGGATTATTTAAAAACTTCCCGATCACCGATCGTTGGCGGCTTCAATTTCGTGGTGAACTGTTTAATACTTTCAATCACACCAATTTCCTGGCGCCGGTAACCACGGTAAGTGGCGCGGGCTTCGGAAACATTCTGAGTGCAAGCGATCCGCGCATCGTCCAACTCGCATTGAAAGTCTTCTTTTGAGAATTCACCGCGCCGCGGACTGCGCGCCGGGAATGCGTTCGATAGCCGCTTCTTCTTCCTTCCTCAGCGCCTCAGTTTTCAAGGAGCGTACCTGCTCTAGGGCAGCCTTAGCTTCCGTAACGCGGCCCTGCGAACGATAGGCGTAGCTGAGTGCGTAGTAGACGCGCTCTTCGTCCGGAGCAAGCTCGCGCGCTTTCTGAAAAAGGGCAACGGCTTCTGAGGTATTTCCCAATTTCGCCTTGACTTTGCCAAGGTAGTAGTGAACCGCCCATGAGTTCACTAGGCTCTTCCGGGCCTTCTCCAGCGGTTCAAGGGCGGCGGCGAACTTGCCTTCCCGGACAAGCAAAGCCCCCAGGAAGTAATTGGCATCCGCTTCATCCTGATGAGCCGATAGCAGGGCGTGTAACTCGTCCACAGCCTTTGCGGTTTCGTACTTGCTGATATATACCTTTGCCAACGCAAGGCGCGCTCCCGGAAAATTTGGATTGACCGTTACGACCTCCTTTAGAGAGGCTTCGGCCTCGGGGAAGCGCCCTGCGTCGTAATTGATGCGGCCCATGAGAAAGGCGGACTGAATCGGATCAATCGACGTGGAGAACAATTCCTCAAAAACGGCCTTCGCTTTTTCGGGCTGTTTCGTGCCCGTATACGCGACGCCAAGCAGATAGAGAACTTCGCTCTTATTGGGATCGATAGGGCGCAAGGCTTCGAGCGCCGGGATCGCGGCTTCGAAGTCACCCGTGAAGACCTGGCAAGTAGCGGTAAGCTCGCGGGCCTGCACGTGGCCCGGGTCAATCGTTTCGATGCGCTGGAAGAGGGGAAGCGCCCTGGAATATTGCTCCTGTTTGAAATAAGCCAAACCGAGGTTAAGGAGAAGCCCCTTTTGCCCTGGAGCTAGCTTGAGGGCACGATCATAGGTCTCGATGGCCTTAGCGGGACGGTTCATGCGCGAATAGACAACGCCTAGATTGCCGAGCGCGCTCACGTTCTTTGGTTCCGATCGGAGCACGGCCAGAAATGCCTTCTCGGCGGTCGCGTACTCGCCTCGTTGCAGCGATTCGCTGCCCTGCCGGAAAATTGCTTCGCTGGAATCCGATGCCGCGGCCGGCTGCCCGAAGGACAGCACGATCGCGGCACAAAGTAGCGCCGTTCGAAGGCTAGAAGTAGAACTTCGCGGCAATCTGAACATTGCGAGGATCACGGGTCGAGTTGACCTGCCCTGTATTGCCGGCGGTTGCCGGGGTCGCAATCTGACCGGGACTATTCAGGCTGAGCCCGGTGTTGAGGCCCGCAAACTGCGTGTGATTGAAGGTATTGAACGTTTCCAGGCGAAGCTGCAGCCGCATGTTCTCCGTGAAATGGAAGTTCTTGTAGAGCGATATATCCCACTGGTTGATGCCGGGGCCGCGGAAGGCATTGCGCCCCGCTGTGCCAATTGTGCCATCCGCGGGACGCGCGAAGGCTGCCGGGTTGAAGTACTGCTGCCAGGACTTATTGTCGGGAATGACCTGCCCGCTAATGTAATCGGCGCGAACACCGCCGTAGTCGGTTCCCGCTACAGTGAATTGACCGTATGTACCGCCATCCAGATTGCCCGGATTCGAACTGGTAGACCGGACCGTAAACGGATTGCCGCTCCAAAACCGGGTAATGCCAGCGACTTCCCAGCCGCCCAGAGTGTACTTCAAGAGGGAATTTCTGTTCGCGAGAACTGGTAGCGTGTAGACGTAATTCACAGTGAAGGTGTGTGCGCGGTCGAAGCCGGCGGGGGCATATTCGCCGCGCCTATTGTAGGCATTGGGAATCGGATTGGTATCATCGTCCACCTGATCCATCGCGCGCGAAAACGTGTAATTGGCGCTCAGGAATAAATTTTCCGTGAAACGGCGAGTCAACTGGACTTGCAGCGCATTGTAGTTGCTGTTGGCGCCGAAGTCAGTGAAATGGATCTGTCCATAACCGCGATACGGACGCAAAGCGTTGTCCGCGAGATTCACGGTTTGGAGAATATTCGAGTTAGTTGTATAGCCGAGGGGGCGTTGGTTCGCATCAAACGCATAAGCCAAGTGCATCGCTTTATTGCCCACATACCCGAGACTGAGCGCGGTGCTCCTGCCGAACTGATGCTGGATGTCGAAACTCCAGGAATAGATAGTCGGAATTTTGCCGTTTTGGCTCAGAGCGTTCAGGTTCGTGGGAAAGAGCGTTCCATTGGTGGCCAGCGACGGCGATAGGTTATCGATGTTGCCGTTGTAGAGGTTGGGTGTATAGGTGAGCGGCGGATTGCCAAGCGCGTCGAAGCTGTTCACGTTTTGGCGGATGCGCTCATAGAACATGCCGCCGCCGCCGCGAATGGAAGTCCGGCCATTGCCACTCGGATCCCAAGCGAAACCGATGCGGGGTCCCCAGTTATTGAAGCGGTGCTTCACGAAGCCGCGGGGCGTTCCGTTCATTCCGTCCTGCACCATCCCGTTATAGGGATTTCCGCTGTTCGGAATAATGCTGTTGAAGGACGTTCCCGGCGTGGTGTTGATGGCGACTTCCTGCGCCCGGTCGTAACGGGCCGGATCGAAGTAGTTGACTAAGTATCTGCCGTGCGAGAACGTGGGGCCGAGATACGCCCAACGAACGCCCAATTCCAATGTCAGATTCCGCCGCACTCGCCAACTGTCCTGGAGGTAGGCTTCGGTTTGGTAGAATCTGAAACTTCCGAAGAAGACGCCATTGGTTTGTGAGACGTTCGAATAGTTTCCTAGCAGCATATTCGCCACGCCGTTGCCAGTGTCGTTCGGGTTCAGCTGGCTGGTGTTGAAGTTGAAGTTCGGAGCAGCCGTCCAGTAGGGCTGTTGTCCCGCGGTGTTGACATCAATAAACACGCCCGTTTTGAGCGTGTGATTGCCGAAGATCTTGGTGAAGTTATCGGTCACGGCAAAGGTCTTGGCTTCACTGCGCCATGTCGATGGAAAGGGCGAGATGTTGAACGCTCCACCGGTATAGCCGGAGTATCCACCCGCCGCAATCGATGGGAAGGTATTGCGCACATTTGAGTTCGGGAAAAGCTGTTGGAAGGTGAAGCCGAGCGTTGTCTGATCGTAAACCGATGAAGGCACGGATGTATCCACCAACTGCGTCAGGTGGTTGTAAGTGAAGATGAACTCGTTAGTGGAACTCGGCGAGAGGGTATTGACCAGATTGAAAGACCAGCTGGACCCGGGCTTTTGCCGGAACTGCGGCAGTACCGGAAACGAATTGTCTGAGAAAATACCATAGCTTTGTCCTTCCTGCTGAGAGTCATCCACCCAGCGGAAGAAGGCATTCGCTTTTGAGCTGATGGCGTAATCCACGCGCAGCGCCTTTTGATCTTTGTTGAACGTGTAATTGTCCTGAAATGGGATGCGCACCGAATCGGGATTCCCAGGAGTAGCCGCGAAGGACGTCTGACCGCGATACGCGCGGCTCAAGAGCGACTGAAACGCGCCGGTTTGGTGGCTAAATGCCGAGGCGGGAATGATGTTGCCCGGATAAGGCGTCCCGCCAATGATATTGCCTCCGTTGTCCCGAACCGCTGTCCCGGGCTGGAAGACGGTGCCGACCTGGTACGCCGTGGGCTGGCCGATGGTGGTGTTCCGAATGTACTGCGGCGTTCCGTTGGCATTGACGCGCAAGGAACTACGGAAATCGCCGCTCAAGACGGCGGGCGAGGGAACGTCGTAGAAGCTGGAGCCATTGGGCCGGCTAGCGCGCGTCCCTTCGTAATTGAAGAAGAAGAACAGTTTTTTGTTGCTGGGCGGCGAGATTTTCGGAATCAGGATCGGTCCCGACAAATTGCCGCCAAACTGATTGAAGCGGAGTTTGCTCTTGCGGGCGCCTTGGAGATTGTTGAAGAAATTATTGGCGTCATAGGCGTCGTTCCGGTTGAACTCGTAAGCGGTGCCGTGAAAGCTCTGCGAGCCGCTTTTAGTGTTGGCCGCGATCAGCACGCCGGCGATGCGTCCGTATTCCGCGTTGAAGGTGCTGGTCTGCACGCGGAATTCACCGACTGCATCTAGACTGAGCTGCGTGTATTGACCGTCGTTGGCGCCGACGTCGGTGTTGATGCTGCCGTCGAGAAAGACGTTATTCTGGCTTCCGCGAAGACCATTCACGTGGAAGGCATCGGTATTGTTGAAAGCCAGACGGAAATCCGAACTGTCGTTCGAGGTGACGCCGGGCGCTGTGCGAATCAAGGATTGAAAGTCGCGGCCGTTAAGCGGCGTTTCCAGAACCTGCTTTGACGTGATGGCGAACGCTTTTTGAGACGTCGTGGTTTCCACCAGCGGATTCGTGGCCTCCACCGTGACCTGTTCACTGATGGAGCCGACACTCATCACCAGGTTGCCCAGGTTCAGGATCTGGTTTACGTCCAGAGTAATTCCGGTTCGGTTGAGCGTCTTCATTCCACTGCTTTCGGCAATGATGGCGTACGTTCCCATTCCTACCGGTTGAAGATTGAAGTTACCATCGGAGCCTGTGTTCGTCTCCGTCACGATGGTTCCCTTCGCCGTGTCTTTTAACTGGATGTGCCCGTTCGGAATGCCCGCTCCGCTTGCGTCTACCAACACACCCTGGATCTGCCCATTTTGCGCCAGGGCTGGAAAAGCGCCAATGAACAGTGAAGTGACTACGAAAAGCAGAGCCCTGGAGAGAAGATAGTTTCCGTCCAGAACTCGACGGAACGGCTGCCTAGTTGAGAACATCGGACCTCCCCCCGGATTATCAATTAAGAAAACCTAATGCAACTAGGCGGGATCATATCACGAAAAGACTAGTCCTGCCAGCCAGCAGAAAAGCGAAATTCTATACGAGGCATAGTGGTGACAGTCTCTTTGCAAAAGGTCGTTCGCTCTATGCCGCTATACATCCGCTCCTGTACGCCGCCCGCGCCGCTAACCTAAGCGACTCGGGTTCACACTTCTTTTCCAAAGTTAAGAACCAAAAATTCAGCTAGGCATCGTGTGCGACGACCGGGGGAGCTACCTGATTCGCAGCGTTCTGCCTGGATGTTATAAACTCTCGGCGCAGCGGGCTGGATGGACGACCGGCGCGTGCGTGACCTTCCCCTAAATGGCCGCAATATCGTCGATTTGCCTGTGCTGACGCCCGGCGTTCAGAGCACCAATACGACCATCAAAGCGGACTACGCTCAACAGCAGATCGTCGTCAACGGCGGATGCCAGATGTCGGTAAATTTCCTGCTCGATGGCGCCCAGGCGGTGTCCGGCGGAAATGCATTCGCGACAGTCGATCAGGGAGGCCCCCAAAACGCGTTCAACGTGGCGGCCGACCGCAGCTTGAGCTTGGCGAGATGATGGGCGCGCATTCGCTTTCGGGCAAGTCCGTCTTCTATGAAGAAGCGGTGCGCGTTCCGTTCTTGATCCGTGCGCCGTCGTTGCAGACCCGCCAGATCCATGTGAATCACCCCGTGAGTCAGATCAACATTGTCCCCACCCTGCTGGACCTGCTGGGAAAGAAAGCTCCTGAGAACTTGCCGGGTGAAAGCTTGCTTCCGCTGGCAGACGGCCGGAAGGTTGCGCGAAGACCATGTGTTCATCGAATGGTACGAGGAGCCTTCAGGGCCGCATCGACGGACGATCGTCACTCCGGAAGGCGAGAAGCTGGTGTTATTCAAGAAGGATACGATCGAGCTGTAAAGTCGACGTGACGCAATATTCCGCCGGGGGGCCAGACGTGGCCTCGGCGGAAGTACGGAACACGGCCAGCGAGAGTGGCCACGGATCCGCGAAGAATTCCATATCAGGGACTCGCTTGCGACCCCGTGGAACGCATGTGAGCCGTCACGGGATGGCGAGGGCTTGGTCCTTAAAATTGAACTCTATCCGTTCCGCGTTGTTAGGCTGGTGGCCCGTTACCTCCCCAACCGGCAACAGCCGTACCAGTGGCAAACGCGGCGTTTCAACCAGAGCGGATTGTTTGTGTCTCCACAGCCGCCGTTTAGTTCGCCTGCCGCAGGTTCGCGGGGTTTCTCGAATCATGTTTTCAGTCACTTAGCGACCCTGCTGCAAGTTGTTAGACAACTCCCCTGAGAGGTTTCTTCGACACTGCGGTTCACGGGCTCCAGCTTTGATACCTCGTGTGAGTACCAGGACGACGGATGTACGTGTTCCTACGCTGTACTATTGACAACACCAAACCCCGAAACCACAATGAGGTGGACTTCAACATTTCCATCACTTAGTTTAGAGCCGTGATACTTAGTAACAGGGCGAAGCGTGCCCGCGCGGTTCATGATTGCTGTGCTTAGGATCTCGTCTCCGCTATGACTTCAAGTTGTGAACCGGCTTTTTTTCCTTGGTTTGCCTTACAAGTAAAATACAAGCATGAAAAACAAGTTTGCCGTTCTTTAATGGCGAAAGAGTTTAACACATTTGTGCCCACTTACCCGAGTGTTCACAAGAATGGCAGCTGTTTCGACTTGCCGCTATTTCCAGGTTATGTATTCTGTCGAATGGATTGCTCTAATCCGCTTCCGGTTGTGTCGACGCCGGGCGTATTCAGAGTAGTTTCTAATGGATCGGATCTTGACTCGATTCCAGACGAAGAGATCGAGGGGATTAAGCGGCTACTCTCGGCAGGATTGACCGCTCGTCCGTCGAAATACTACGCGCCGGGACAAAGCGTATATTTCCGCGAAGGTCCCTTCAAGGGGATTCGCGGCGTGGTGATTGACGTAAGTAGCGAGCGATGGCTCATCTTGTCAGTCCACATTCTGCAGCGATCGGTTGCTGTCAAATTGGATCGAGAAGCATTGTTGGCATGGAGTTAGTCGCGTGTTCTTATACTGAAGTTCATAGCGTCATTGAGAGATACGTCTGCTTACTCACCCAACTTTGATCGACTTGTAACGGTATGTTCAGACTCCAGCCATTCCTCATGGGGAACAGGTCTCTTTCGACACTGTTTTCCATGGTTCTCTTATTTGCCCGCTTGCTGACTTCATCCGAAGGACCGGATTCTATCTTCGGAAATTATCTATTGGGACCAGGAGACGAAGTGACAATCAATGTTTCCAATCTGCCGGAACTCAGCGGCGGCAGAATTTATCGAGTGGATCCGCAAGGCAATTTTGACATGCCGGTAGTGGGGAGTCTGCACGCCGCCGGTCAATCCCTGACAGAGGTCAGGACCGCGATCGCGGAAGCCCTTAAGCAATATGTATATCACCCCGATGTCTCTCTTGGCGTATCGCAGTTCCGCTCGCAGCCCGTGTCGATTATCGGGGCGGTGAACGAGTCTGGCGTCCACCAGTTAGAGGGAAAAAAGACGCTACTCGAGGTGATAGCGATGGCGAAAGGCTTACGCAGCGACGCCGGCGACAGCTTGCACATCACCAGAGAGCTAAGCCGGGGTTCGATCCCATTAGCAAATTCGCGCTTGGACGCTGCGGGCCGCTTTTATACCGCCGATGTGAATCTAGCAGCACTGATCGACGGAAAGAGCCCGGAAAACAACATTCCAGTCGAGTCGGACGATGTTGTATCCATCCCCCCGGCCGATCTTGTTTATGTGATTGGTGCGGTCACTCGGCCTGGTGGCTTTGTGCTAAGCCAGCGCAAAAACATGTCGGTATTGCAGGCTCTTTCCCTGGCAGGTGGGTTGTCGAAAAACGCCTCCGCCAAAAACGCTCGCATCCTTCGGCCCACGGGCCAAATCAAGCCGGTCGAAATCCTCCTGAATGTGAACAGCATACTCAGGGGAAAATCGGAAGACTTGAAACTAAATGCCAGCGACATTCTCTTCATTCCCGATAGTGCGGCGAAAACTGCGCTGGGCAAAGTAGCGGAAACAGCCCTTCAGGCTGCAACCGGAGCCGCCGTGTATCGGCCTTGGTAGCAGCATGCAACCATCGGTTCCCTCTTGGCGATCCAACCCCGGGGTGTCTGCCGAACTCCGTCTCAATCCGGCGGCGCGATCCGGCGGCGGCGAGGAAGTGATTCTCGATGTCAGGGATAACGTTCTCCTGGAGCTTTGGAAGTGTGTTTGCCGTCACCACAGCGTGATGATTGCCTTGGCAAGTGTGGGAGCGGTACTCGGGATCGGTGTGTCGTTCATGCAGAAGCCTGCTTATCTGGCCAGTTCTTTGATCGAGATTCAGGAAGTAAACGAAGACTTTATGAATCTGAAGAACGTCATGCCGGTTTCGCGGGAGTCTCCTGGTATCTCCACCGATGATGTCCAGACCTATATACGGAAATTGCAGAGCAGGGCTCTTCTCTCCGCAGTTGTTGAAAAACTCGGGATGGTCCACGCGCAAACCAAGTCAGGTTGGTGGCGGAAGCTGCGGCATCCGGCAGGTGAGTCGTCGGAAGCCGATCCCGTTGAAGCTGCAATCGATCAATCACAGGCGGGCTTGCAAATCCGCGAGATCGGGCGTAGCCGCTTGATCGAGATCGCATTTTCTTCCGAGAGCCCCAGGCAAGCGGCGGATTTTGCGAATTCACTCGCTTCTGAGTTCCTGGCGGAGAACGTGCTCTCTCGCGGCAGCCTGACGCAGAACGTAAGCGCTTGGATAGCGAACCAATTGAAGGAAATGCGCGCCAACCTTGTCGACTCCGAACGTGCTCTCGAAAAGTATGCGAGGACTTCCGGTATGGTCTTCATCGCGGCGCCCGGAGGAGCGGGAGAGGTGGGCACTGCTGGAGCGAGTCTCTCCGGTGAAAAACTACGCGAAGTTCAGAATGAGTTGTCTCAGGCTGAAGCCGACCGGATGAGCAAGGAATCTCAGTACGAACTATCCGAGAAAACCCCGGTCGATAGCCTGCCATTTCTGGCTAACGATGCCGTGATACGTGCCCAGCAAGATAAGCTTACGGATCTCTATAGACAGAAGGCCGAACTGGGAGTCAACTACACTCCGCGGTACGCCACTATGAAAAGCCTGGAAGCGCAAATCAACGTGCTGCAGGGTGCTTTGGCCCAGAGCCGCGGAACGATCCGCGACCAGATTAAGAACGATTATCTTGCGGCGGTTGGGCGCGAGAAATTGCTCCTGGATAAGTACCGGAAGCAATCGGACGTCGTCACCGAGGAGAGTCTTAAATCGGTGCAGTACCAGATGCTGAAGAGGGAGGTTGAATCCAATCGACAGCTATACGATGAGTTGCTGCAGCGCACCAAGCAAGCCGGCGCCGCTGCCGCCCTGCGCGCTAATAACATTCGAGTCGTGGATCCGGCAAGAGTGCCGGTGGCCCCGTACAAGCCAAACTTGCCTCTTAGCGCGGCGGTTGGCCTTCTAGGAGGTTTGGGAGTAGGCGCGGCTTGGATAACGGTTTTCACCAGCAGAAGCACCATCAATCAGCCGGGCGAACTGAAAAAGATCGGGGGTGTATCCGAATTGGGGACAATCATCTCCTCGCGTGAACACCGGATATTGGCGCGATTTGCACTTATAAACTCAAGCCAGCAGCCTTCCGCAATTGCTCAATCCTACCGTTCGGTTCTGACATCCCTGCATCTGGCGGATCGAAATAACAATGAATGTAGCGTGTTTGCCTTCACTAGTGCAAGTGCCGTGGAGGGAAAGACCACGGTGCTCAGCAGTTTGGCCGTCGTACTAGCCAGCATGCGGCAGCGCGTGCTCGTTGTGGATGGCGACATATACAAGCCAGAGTTGCACAATAGACTGGACGGGTGTAACGATAAGGGATTCGCCGATTTGCTTCGTGACTTTGAGGTTTCGAAGGTGAAGCTTTCAGACTTCATTCAAATCACGGCGATTCCTAATTTGTCGTTACTTGCCAGCGGCAATGGAGACGGGTTGACGCCTCTCTTGTTCTCTCCGCAATTACAGAACGTCCTTCAGAGACTTCGCCAATCGTACGATTTCGTTCTGATCGATACGCCTCCTATGCTGGAAGTCGCCGATGCGAGAATTCTCGGCAAACACTCTGACGCAGTCATCTTTATCGTCCGGGCCGAGCGCACCACTCGGGAAGCGGTCCTGGTGTCGTTGGAACGGCTGCGGGACGATGGAATCGCGGTGCTCGGTACGGTGCTAAACGATTGGGATCCCTCCTCCGCTCCTTCGAGCTATTACCGGAATTACGGGCGTTTTCTTTTTGGCGGCACGAGCACTCCGGCCACCAGCTATGAGGAAACGTGATTGCGCCAATCTGACTCTCATATGCCTGTCTTAGTCTCTGAACACGTCAACCCAGTCAAGGCGCCGGGACTGTCCTTGCGAACGAATTTTAGTTGGACTCTGGCCGGCAATCTCCTATATGCCGCTTCGCAGTGGGGATTTCTTATCCTTTTGGCAAAGTTACTGAACTCAGCGGCCGTGGGTGAGTTTGCGTTTGCTCTGGCGGTGACCGCCCCAATCATGATCTTTGCGAATCAAGGCCTCACCGGACTGCAGGCGACGGATGCGAAGCGCGAGTTTAGCTTCTTCGATTATTTCGTTTGCCGTCTGGTAACCACGACCATCGCATTTCTGGTGATTTGCCTGTTGAGCTACTTTCTGCATGGATCGGTCGTCATTATCGTGGTAGGTGCTGCCAAGGCCGTAGAGGCGCTCTGTGACATACGGTATGGCCACTACCAACAGATTGACCGGATGGACCGCATGGCAAAATCGATGATTTTACGCGGTGCCTTCTCTCTGGCCGCGGCCGCCGCGGGACTTTACTTATATAGGTCGGTTGCCTGGGCCGCTTTCGGCCTGGTGTCTGCAAATGTCGCGGTTCTCGTTTTTCACGACTATCGAGAACAATTCTTCTCGGTGGCTTCCGGCCTTTCAGTCGTGAAAATTCTTGTGCGCAGGCAGCGAGAGCGGGGAACATCACTCTTTTCTCGGACGAGTGTGCTTTTTTTGCATGGATTCCCGCTGGGTTTGGCCGCCATGTTGAGCTCGCTGACGAGCAGCATACCTCGTTATTTCATCGAACATTACAGCGGGACAGCCATGCTTGGCGTTTTTGCTGCCCTGATGTATCTCTTGATTGGCGGTAGAACCTTGATCGCCGCTCTTGCCCAAGTCTGCATGGCGCAGTTGTCACGCCTCTATATCGGGGGAGACAAGCGCGCCTTTGATCGCTTGCTCTTCAGACAGCTGGCGGCGGGACTGGCGCTTGGCCTGCTCGGGATCCTGGTGAGCGCAGTTGCAGGTAAGGTGCTGCTCGCTCTGCTCTACCGCCCCGAATACGCGGACTATTCGCACGTATTGATTCTTGTGATGTTTGCTGCGGCTTTGAACTACCTGGCCGAATTCTCTAACGTCGGGTTACTGGCAGTCCGCGCCCTCAAGGTGCAGCCTGTGATATTAGCTCTTTGCGCCGCCAGTATCTTAATTCTTTCTTACCTCCTGGTGCCCCGGTTCGGAATCACCGGCGGCGCATGGGCAATCGTGATTACAGGCGGTGTTCAGCTTGCTGTGACGATTCACTGTCTCGCACGCGCCCCTTTTCCGCGAACAGTCATCGCAAACTCCAACGCGTAATGTCGTTTCAGTCACACCACCTTAAAGGTCTGCAGCGGATCTCTGGACAAAACCCGTGGATTCTGGCGTCAGCAGTCGTAGCGATAACGGTAGTGGGCTTTCTGCTGTCGTCTCGCCAGTTCTTTCATTGGTTTTTGGCTCCCGTGGCCCTCTGCGGCGTTCTTACGGCTAAAGAAGCGGCTGGGTGGCTGTCCGGCAAAGTCCATGCTTTTGATGCCTTGGGTGTGTTCGGAATGTTTGGAGTGTTTTTCTTTTTCCTGGCTCCTCTTTTGCACGTCAGCTGGAATTTTTGGATGTGGGAAGTTGTTGGTCCACCAGATTGGCGTGACTGGCTTGGGCGCATGGCAATTCTGAATGTGGCCGGTCTCTTGGCCTTTCGGAGTGTTTTCTATCTGTGTTCCACTGATGCGCGCCCGAATCCGCCCAAGTTTACCTGGGTGATTGATTTCCGTGTTTTCCCTTTGATCGCCGCCTGTATCTTACTCTTGACTGCAACACTTCAATCCTGGGTATACGTGCGGTCTGGTGGAATCGCCGCTTTCATCGAGCTCTTTCACGAGAGCTATCAGACGAACGAAGATCATTTTGCCGGTTGGGGCTGGATCTTCATGATCTCCGAAAGTTTCCCGATTATTGCAGCCATCGTAGCCATTGCGTATGCGCATCGGAAGCGTTTTAGGCCAGACTGGCTTCAATTTGGCGCTTGTTTGCTTTTGTTTTTCAGTTTCCAGCTCTACTTCGGAGGCCTCCGAGGCAGCCGTCTGAATACAGCCGAAGGTTTGTTCTGGGCAGTGGGCGCATTCCATTTTTTTGTAAAGCCAATCTCACGGTCGGTGATCGTAGCGGGTGTTCTTAGCTTGGTTGGATTTATGTATGTCTACGGTTTTTACAAAGATGGCGCAAAAGTAAGTGCCGCCTTCGAGAACAATGCCGTGCGGGAAGCAGTTCAGCAGAAATCACACCGCTCGCTCGACGGACTGCTTTTAGGCGACCTCGGGCGCGCGGATGTGCAAGCGTATCTACTCTACAAGACCGTCATGGACCCGTATGGATTCAGACGCGCCGGCGGACAAACCTACCTTTCAGGATTGTGCCTGTTTGTGCCGCAACGATTCCGGCCATCCTCCCTGGTGAACAAAGAGTCCCTTGGCTCTGATCTTATTTGGGGTGCGGGAGTCTACACACCCGGCGTTCTGCGGTCCACGCGCATCCATGGACTGGCAGGGGAGGCCATCCTCAATTTCGGTTACTTTTCGGTCCCAATCGCTTTTGCCGTTCTGGCATGGGTCATAGTTCAAGTGCAACGATGGATATGTTCATTCGAAAGTCACGATGCGCGGCTGCTGCTTGCGCCTTTTGCCATCTATCTCACCTGCGTCTGGTCCGTTTGTTCCGATTTCGATAACGTCGTGTTTTCGATTATCAAACAAGGCTTTGTGGCGGGATTGTTCGTCCTGCTGAGTTGTAAACGTGTGCGGATCGCACGCAGCATCCCAGGCGTTTTCGCCTACGCGCAAACGCGTTGACGGGAACTCTGATCGGTCACTATGCGCCTTTGTCTTACTTGCGAGGAAAGATTTCTCCGAACTCCTGATGGGAAGATTTGGTCTGCTGGTCCCTCCTCTTACTCCTTCACGAAACGATATCTGGGTGCCTTCCAGGAAGTCCGGGTCATCGCTCGTGTAGGGGATGTAGGCGAGGTGAAGCCCGGCTGGACGCGCGCCGATGGCGACGGCGTCACATTTGCTCCCGTGCCTTATTACCTGGGACCGGTTCAGTATGTGAAGCGCATTCGAAGGGTCGCCACCGCCGTGAGGGCAGGTCTGGGACGCGACGACGGTCTGGTCATGCGAGTTGGTTCGCAAATTGCCTCAAGCATGAGCGCGGAGTTGCGCACGGGGCGTCCATACGCACTGGAGGTCATTGGCGATCCTCTGAATGTTTTTGCGAAGGGATCCACGCAGCATCCGCTCCGGCCATTTTGGCGCTGGTGGTTTACCCATTTACAAAAACAGCAATGTGCCGGTGCTTGTGCTGTCTGCTACGTTACGGGCGAATATTTGCAACGGCTCTATCCGTGCTCGCCTGCCGCTTTCTCTACGTCGTTCCTGAATATGGAACTCAATGCCAACTCATTTGTTGACGTCCCAAGGAGCTTTGCACAGCTTCCAAAACCGGTCCGTCTCATCACCGTCGGTGGACTGGATCAACCGTATAAGGGAGTCGACCTGCTCCTAAAGGCGGTTAGCAGGTGTGTCGCTGGCGGATGGGATCTTGAGTTAGTCATAGTAGGCGGTGGAGCTTACAAACGGAAACTTGAGCGGGTGGCGGACCAATGTGGGATCGCCCGGCGTGTGCAGTTTTTGGGAGGGATCGGCGCCGGTCAGCCAGTCCGGGACGAATTAGATAAATCTCAACTATTTATCCTCTTTTCAAAGACGGAAGGACTGCCGCGGGCCATGATCGAGGCGATGAGCCGGGGACTGCCTTGCATCGGTTCCGACGTAGGTGGTATCCCGGAGCTTCTACAGCCGGATTGTATTGTGCCGCGAGGCGACTCAGATGGGCTCGCCGCTAAAATCGACGAGATGTTAGCCGGCCATGCTCGCATGGGCCGGGCGTCCGCCTTCAATCTCCAGCGCGCGAGGGAATATACAGATTCTGTCCTCGACTGCAAAAGAGCAGCCTTTTTGGAGCATCTTTCTCTGCGGACAAGAGCCTGGATTGCAAAGCGCAACCAGACGGCTGGTACATGAACATGCGCGTTCTACATGTAGTAAAAACGTCGGATGGGGCGCCGTGGGCGGTTTGGCTCGCCAAGGAATTGGTGCGCTTCGGCGTCGACATCCATGTGGTTCTACCGTCCCGGAAGGGAACGCAGGTAGCGCATTGGGTAAGCGCCGGGGCAACCATCCACGAGGCTCAACTCGACTATCCAGTCAGTACGCCGTGGAGAATGGCTGCGATTTCCAAAGTGGTTCGCAAATTAGTATCTGACGTTTCGCCCGACATCATTCATAGCCACTTCGTCGGTACAACTCTTACGCTGCGGCACGCTCTCGGCAAGCATCATCCCATTCCGCGGATCTTCCAAATTCCAGGACCATTGCACCTTGAGCATGCCCTCTATCGGACACTGGAAATTGGTAGCGCGGGGCCGGCCGACTATTGGATCGCTTCTAGCCGGTGCATCCAGACGTTGCTTGACCGGGCCGGGGTGGATCCCGCGCGGATTTTCCTAAGCTACTATGGTTCTCCGGTTGCCGAGCACGGCCGCGAGCGCGTGAATATTCTCCGGAAGAAGTTGGGCATATCGGCCAACCAGCTTGTCGTCGGCAACATCAGCTGGATCTACAAACCTAAGCGCTATCTTGGTCAGACGGTTGGCCTCAAGTGTCACGAAGACATGATCGAGGCCTTATCGCTCGTTACGCGCAGACGCAGCGATGTTGTGGGCGTTCTAGTCGGATCAGGCTTCAGAAAGAGTGATCAGCCATATGCGGACGCACTTCGGGAGCGCGCGAGCAAGGTGGGAGGAAATCGGGTTCTCATGCCCGGCGCACTGGATCACTCCGTTGTCCGGCAAGCTTGGCCAGATTTCGATTGTGCCATCCACGTGCCTTTGTCGGAGAACACCGGAGGTGTCACCGAGCCCATGTTTGCCGGTGTTCCAACCATTGCCTCCAGAGTAGGCGGCTTGCCGGAAGTGGTAATTGATGGTCTAACTGGTAAAACAGTGCCTCCGCGCAAACCTTCACAACTGGCGGAAGCCATTCTCGAAGTTCTCGGCAATCTGCGGCAGTATAGGGACATGGCCGAGATCGGCCGTCAGTTGACGACAAATATGTATGACGTGGCTCGCACTGCGGAAGAGGTGTTAGGCACTTATAGATGCTTGCTCAATCCGGCAGTGCCTCGTCCCGCGGCTTTCGATTCGATGAAGGAAGTTCGGCTGCTTCACCAAGCCATGGAAGTCAAAGTCCCGTTAATAAAGCAACAGTAGAGGGTCAGTCCTTTGTTGTCAAAGAAAAAACCCTCTAAATGTTTGGCTTACTGGTATGTCAGCCAAGTTGCCGCTAGATCGGGCAACGTGATGCTTGTAACTGCCTTACCTCCCGTATAGTAAGTGTGCCCCGCTGGAAGCGGGATCGTTTGAGTCGAGCCAGTCCAATTCAAATACACGATTCCGTTCTGAAACTCGCGCCAGTAAGTACGCAATCCCGGATTACTGGAAGCACTCCCCGGCAACTGTTGACTTTGCAGAGAGCCAGTCGGGTTACCTAGCCCCGCTCCCACGTTCTGATAGGCTGCAGGAGGCAGAGTCTCCGGACTTCCAGTAATTGCAGGAGCGTAGTAGGTATTCGCGCCCTCTATCAGCATATACAGTAAGAAAGAGGTAGCTATCCTAGATTGATCTGAACTGTCCATTATGGAGGCCAAGATCATGGGATAACCTTGAGCCGCTTCGGCGGAGTACGCTGCTAACTGAGATTGCAACTGGTTTCTCGTGTACATTCCGCCCGACGGCACGCTGGCAGACGGGTTTAGCTCTTCTATCATCAGCCCCTGAGATGCTCCGAAGACATTGGCAAACTGCGACCAATCTCCAATACCACCCGAATTGGGAATCAGTTTGAGATCCGGGGCCTTTTGGTGGACCTGCGTGAAGAATCGTTCTATAGACTGATAATACGCGTCGGCATTTTGGGGGAACGGTTGATCCCATTGAACACCTGACACAAAATTTCCGTTGTCGTCAATGACTCCGTATAGCGCCGGAATAAATGCGCACTCATCGAGACCAATTGATGAATTTTGCAAATTCTGATAGCCGGGAAGTATCACGGACCGGATGTAATTATTGATCCAGAAATTGATAAATCGATCGTCTCCCACATTGACGGCATATTCCCACTCGCTGGGTGGTCTGGTTGGCTTGGAGCCTTGCAGTCCCAATGACCAGTTCCAAACGATCTGACGAGTCTTTCCCTGGTAGTTTGCGGTAACAAAAATCGGCGGACGTCCAGCCGCCATTTCCTGACCTTCGAAGACTCGCAGCGCGGAATAGGGAAACCAGCTCCACTTCGTATCATCACTTTCTTTTAAAACGTGAAAGCGTGTATGAATCACCTTCAATGATTCAGGTGTCATTTTGAAGAAGTCGGTAGATGTTGGTGGACCAACATAGGCTCCAAAATTCGACCAGGGTTGGCCATTAGGATAGGCGAAAATTGAGCCCACGTGACTCGTTGGTTGTTGAGCGTGGGCTGAACTGGTAAAGGACAAAACTGTTAGCACAAGGCTGCAAGTTCCACCTGGGATAAGACTAATGAAGCTCGCAAGCTTTCTCATCGTTCGATAAAAGATTCCTTTCTACTCACGTTATTTCGACGTGCGCGAAGCAGTCCTCCTGCAAAATCGCAGGGAGGTCTTGCGCATTGGTCGTCACGCCCTTCGTGTAGTCTCTCACAGGATTGTACCTGTGACAAGCACTTGGTCCGCTCTTCTGCCTTAGCGATATCGAGTTGTCCGGAGCTGATGCCATGTCTTCTCACCAGCTCGATCTTTGAAATATCTACAAGCAGTTGATTTCATGAATCGAATACTACTTTCGGTCCCCCACATGGATGGCGAACTCGAGCAGCAATATATCGCCGAATCGTTTCGCTCTAACTGGATTTCCACAGTAGGGCCTAACATTACCGCATTTGAGCAGGAGTTTGAAGATCGTATAGGACTGCCCTCCTTGGCGCTGGCGAGCGGAACTGCCGCCATACACTTGGGGCTTCGCGCGCTAGGAGTCCGTCCTGGAGACGAAGTGTTCTGCCAGGATTTAACCTTCGTCGCAAGTGCCAACCCGATTCGTTACTTAGGCGCAGTCCCGGTCTTCATTGACTCCGGCTACGAAACCTGGAACCTGGATCCGGGCCTTCTCGCTCGCGCACTCAAAGAGAGAGCCCGCGTGAACCGGCTTCCGCGGGCAGTTGTCGTAGTTCACCTGTTTGGGCAGTGTGCCGACATGGACGCGATCCTGGAGGTTTGCCGGGAGTATGACGTACCCATTCTCGAAGATGCGGCCGAAGCGCTTGGATCGACGTATCGAGGCCGCTCCGCTGGAACTTTTGGCGCCGCTTCGGCATTTTCGTTCAACGGTAACAAAATCATTACAACGAGCGGGGGCGGCATGCTTGTCTCGCCGGATCGCGAATTGATTGAGCGAGCCCGCTATTGGGCTACGCAGGCCCGTGACGCGGGTCTCTCGTATGAACACTCAGAACTCGGATATAACTACCGGTTGAGTAATGTACTCGCCGGAATCGGTAGAGGGCAACTGCAAGTACTCGACGTTCGAGTGGCGCAACGTCGCTCCATCGCTTTTCGATATCGAGACGCTTTCAGGGACTTAGAAGGCATCGAGATGATGCCGCAGCATCCTGCGGGCTTTCACACCAACTGGCTTAGTTGCTTTCTGATTGATCCTCGCCGTTTCGGCTGCTCCCGGGATGAATTGATCCACATTCTCGATGCGGCTTGCATCGAGGCGCGTCCGGTTTGGAAGCCCATGCACCTTCAGGTGCTATTCCAAGGGTTCCTGAGTTATGGAGGATCGGTGGCGGAGGACCTCTTTTCGCGGGGTATTTGCCTTCCGAGTTCCAGCAGCCTCAGTGAAGAGGATCAGCTGCGAGTGATTAGAGAGATTCGGCGCGTCGCCGATAGCAGTGTGAGATGTCTTAGCAGACCGGCCGTTGCTTCTTTTGTATGAGGGTTTCAACCATGTTTGTTCAACCACTTCTTCAGGGTCTGGGCCGCGCGGCCAGTGATCGGCTAATCGCCAATGTCGTTCACATTTTCATTGTGCTGTTTTCCGGAACCGTCGCTTTTCTGCTGCGTTTCGAACTCAATCTCAACCATCGCACCATTGTGCAAATGCTTTGGGCTTTAGGAATCTGGCTCGTCCTGAAGACTATCGCCTTCCGGATCTTATCTCTTGATCGAGCATCTTGGGGATTTGCGTCCATTCCGGACCTGCTCTCGGCTGCCCAGGGAAACATCATAGCTTCCTGTCTAGCCGTCCCGTTGATCTATTCCTTGGCGCCCTCTAGTTTTCCTCGTTCTGTTTTTCTAATCGATTTGATCCTGTCCAGCTATCTGAGCGGCGCCACTTTGTTATTGCCGCGGATCCTTCGAAACCATAGACCCCGCGATGCCGCATGGTTGAAAAGACGCGTTCTAATTTATGGTGCTGGCCAGTCCGGTGCCACGCTTCTTTGGGAAATCCAGAACAGCCGTGACATTCCGTACGATGTTCGCGGTTTCGTTGATGATGATCCAAAGAAGATCAAGATGCGTGTTCATCGCGTGAAAGTTGTGGGTCCAGGAAGTGAACTCCTCACGCTCGTGTCCGTCAATAGCATCGACGAAATCCTGGTCGCAATTCCATCCATAGGCGGACACAAGATGACCCACATTCTTGAGCAGTGCCATCGCGCGGGTGTCAAATGCAAGACGGTGCCGGGGGTAGCGGAAGTGCTGCAAGGACAGGCCCTGGCGCCTCAAATTCGTGATGTCGCCGTCGAGGATCTGCTCGATCGCGCGCCCGTCCGTCTCGAAGAGACTTCAATCCGTGGAACTCTCGAGAATGCCGTAGTTCTTGTTACTGGTGCGGCGGGTTCCATCGGTTCTGAATTGTGCAGGCAGATCGCGCGCTTTCATCCTAAGGCTATTGTCGGTTTCGATATTGCCGAAACTCCTCTCTTCGAACTCGACTGTGAGATGCGGAAAATTTATGCCGGCGTGTGCTTCTATCAGGCGGTTGGGAGTATAGGAAACCGCGAGCGCTTGAATGAGGTCATGATGAAATATCAGCCTTCCGTTGTCTATCACGCTGCCGCCTACAAACATGTACCCATGATGGAGTCTCACCTCTTCGAGGCGATTGAGAACAATGTTTTGGGAACGCTCAACGTCGCTCGCGCCGCCGCTGATCACAATGTCTCTGAATTTGTAATGATCTCGTCCGACAAGGCGGTTCGGCCGACCAGTGTCATGGGTGCGACCAAACGCCTTGCTGAGTTGGTTGTGAAATCTCTACAAAGTGAGGACACGAAATTCGTCTCCGTGCGTTTTGGCAATGTTCTCGGTTCCAACGGCAGCGTAATCCCCATCTTCAAAAAACAAATAGCGGCGGGTGGCCCTGTGACCGTCACTCACCCGGAAATGCAGCGCTATTTTATGACAATTCCGGAAGCGGCGCAGTTAGTCCTCCAAGCCGCCGCGATGGGGAAGGGCGGCGAGATATTCGTACTTGACATGGGGCTTCCGGTTCCGATTGTCGATCTGGCGCGAAAGCTAATCCTCCTTTCCGGTTTCCAGCCGGATCTGGATATCAAAATCGTGTTCACTGGTGTGCGGCCTGGGGAAAAGCTAGTCGAGGAGCTCAGCAGCTATCAGGAGAATACTTGCCCCACGTATCACGAGAAAATTAAAGTGTTTGCTGGCCCCAACGTGGGGTGGGATGTACTCCAAGCGAAACTGGCTATAATGCGGAAACTCTGTTTGTCTCGGGATGCTCGACGTCTCTTACTCCTGATGAAGCAGCTAGTGTCCGAATACAATCCAAGTGTTGACATACTCAGCATAGTGCTTTTGCGCGGACCTGAGCCGATCGAAGTTCCTGACGAAGCTGTACTTTCCGCAAGAATGTTATCGGCTTGACATCAATCTTGCTATGTACCGGACTGTTAAACGTCTGCTCGATGTCTCAGGCGCCGTTGTGGGACTTGTTTTCACAGCGCCAGTCATGCTGATCATACTGATCGTTGTGCGCCTCACCATGGGTAAGCCCGTACTCTTCCGGCAGCGCCGGCCAGGATTATGGGAACAACCATTCACTTGCCTAAAGTTCCGCACAATGAATAACCAGCGAGATCATAATGGTGCTCTCCTTTCCGACGAACGCCGGCTTACACGCAGCGGAAAACTGCTGCGCCGGACTAGCCTCGATGAACTTCCCCAGCTCGTCAATATTCTGAAGGGAGATCTAAGCTTTGTAGGTCCTCGGCCGCTGCTTGAGGCCTACACTCCTTACTACACCGACGACGAGCGGCGGCGGCACTCGGTCCGGCCCGGGCTGACAGGCTGGGCGCAGATTCACGGCCGCAAGCAGTTGACCTTCGAAGAGCGGTTTTCCTATGACATTTTCTATGTCGAACACATCGGTTTCTTGCTCGATATGGAGATTCTGGGCCGCACCCTGTGGAGTCTAGTTAGTCAAAAAACGTCGACGGTAATTCCGGAGATCCCAGAGGTTGCGCTGAACCTACTTAGATCCGGATCTATCTGTCCTGAGAAGTTTATAAACCATAACGGGGAAAAGAAATGAACGTTGAAAGAGCGGAGATTGACCTAAATGAGGAAGTAGCTTGCCTACGAATATCCTAATATCGTCTGCCGGCCGCAGAGTGGGCCTTTTGGAAGCATTTCGTGACAGTCTGAGTGCTCTCGGCTTGACCGGCCGGCTCATTGCCGTGGACGCAACCGACCAAGCCGCCGCTGGTGAAATCGCGGATGCTTTTTATCTCGTGCCGCGGTGCGATGATCCCCTCTTTATTCCGAAGATAAAGGAGATCTGCGAGGCTGAACACGTTGGCCTGATCGTGCCTACCATCGACACGGAACTGCGCCCTTACGCCGCCGCACGCGAAGCATTTAGGCGGGAAGGCACGGCTGTAGGCATTTCCGATCCCAGGACCATTGCCATTTGTGAAGACAAAATGCTCACACACCAATGGCTCGTCGAAAATGGCTTCCCGGCTCCCAGGCAATCGGTTCCAGGTGATGTCGCCCGTAACCCATCCGAGTGGAACTTCCCCGTGGTTATCAAGCCTAGGAACGGAAGTGCTTCTAGCGGCTTCAAAGTGATTAAATCAGTCGATGATCTGCACTCCGTCTCTTGTGATAACTCCATGATCCTTCAGGAATTTATCCAGGGGAAGGAATTCACCGTTAATGTCTTCATTAATAGACATGGGCAGTGCCTCTGTGCGGTACCGCACTACCGCATCGAGGTCAGAGCAGGAGAAGTTTCAAAAGGTGTGACCACGCGCGATACCGTGATGATGGAATTGGTGCGAAATCTTGTTGAAGCTTTACCAGGAGCTTACGGTGCAATGAATGTCCAGTGTTTTTTAACTCCTCGGGATGAAATCCGCATCATCGAAATAAATGCCCGTTTCGGAGGCGGTTACCCTCTTGCTCACCAAGCTGGGGCAACCATTTCCCGTTGGCTGCTTGAAGAGTCATTAGGGCTGGATCCCCGCGGCCCTTTCGACACTTGGCAGGATGGAGTGGTCATGCTGCGCTATGATCAGGCCGTTTTCTTGCGTCAAGGTAAATCTCGCGCTCGAACTATAGATCATGCCCCGTCTGTGCATAGTTTTTGATCTCGACGACACACTTTATCTGGAAAGAGACTATGTCTTAAGCGGGTTTCGCGCCGTCGGAGAATGGATTCGCGTAACTAAAGGCGCGCCGCATTTTGCTCACTGTGCTTGGCAGCTATTCGAAAGCGGCGCTGGAGATCAAACGTTTCAGAGAGCACTGAACGCTATTGGGCAGAAGGCATCGCCTCCGCTGATTGAGGCCATGCTGCACGTGTACCGGTCTCATTCTCCAGATATCTCCCTGTTGCCGGATTCGGTGCACTGTTTAGCCGAAATGAAAGGATTTGCCGAAATGGGCCTGATCACGGATGGTCGTGCGCGGAGTCAACTGTTGAAGTGTGCGCGTCTCGGACTGCCTGCTCTCTTTCGGAATATTGTATGCACTGGAACATGGGGTGAACAATTTTACAAACCACACCATCGAGCCTTCGAGTTTATGGAAGATCGTTTGGGAGGCGAACGCGCTTTATTCGTTTACGTCGCCGATAATCCACATAAAGACTTCGCTGCGCCACTGGCGCGAGGTTGGAAGACTATTCGAATCAGAAGAACAGCGGGCCTAAACGCTCTCGTCGAAGCGCCTCCCGGTTTAGAGCCTCACACTGAATTGCCAGACCTTTGGGCATTACCGCAAGTTGTCACTGCGTTAAATCAAGCGATTTCACGTTCTGAATAAAAGGGTAGGTCATTTAGCTTTATGGATAAGTGTACGTTCGAAAGAAGTCAAGATATTACGGACGTGTTGCCTTCCGACGAAGATATCGCGTTCTATCGTGAACATGGCTGGTTTGTAACCGGAAGAGTCTTGCCGGAAGAGCTGATTGACGAAGCAGTCGCCGGACTCGAAGAGCATTGGTCTGGTCACCGGGACGAAGTACTTCCAGTGAGAGACGGCTATGTCGACTGGATGCCAGGCAGTGGAGACGGGACACGGAATAACGAATACATATCACTCCAGAATAGGAGAGTTCGAAAGCTTGCGTGGAGTCCAATTGTCGGCGGAATCGCCGCGAGGCTTGCCGGGACCGATACCATTCGCCTTTTCGATGACCAGATCGTCTGCAAGCCTTCCTCACAGGTAGGTTCGTCGGTAGGGTGGCACGTTGACGGAGATTATTGGGCTACTTGCTCCTCTCAAAACCTCCTCACTGCCTGGATACCTTTTCATGACTGTCCCGAGGAGTTGGGTCCGCTAGCGGTTATAGATAGAAGCCACAGTTGGTCGCACGAACTCGACCGCTCCGCATTTTCTTTCCATTCGCAGGATATGCAGGCGCTTGACCGTCTTGCGAGAGCAAGAGGACATGAGTTCGAATGCAGGCTTCTAACAATGCGTCGCGGGCAGATGAGCTTTCATAATTCAAGGACCATTCACGGAAGCTTTCCCAATCGCGGAAGTCGCCCCCGAATTGCACTTGCGTTGCACATGCAAGATGGATCTAATCGCTACAAACAGGGTTTCCATCAGAATGGCAAAATCGTGCGTTTGTTCAATGATTTGATCTGCGGTAAAGACCTAAGCGGCCTACCCGATTATTCGGACGACGCAGTCTTTCCCGTTCTGTGGCGGGATATAGACCGTAAGACTGACTTTTAAGCGGAGAAGAATAAATGTCAACGAAGACGGACGTCATTTCGGCAGCCGACCCGCTTTGGGATAATTTGCTGGAACTCGTTCCTCACGACGTTTATCACACACGTGCTTATCATGCGAATTCTAAGCTGGAAATACGAGATTCCTGTCTCTCAAGGAACAACGCCGATTACCTTCTGTTTAGTTACCGGCGGGACGAAATGGTTTTCTTATTTCCCTTCGTCTTAAGAACTCTCGATGATATCCCGGGTTGCAGCGGCTCCGGTTACTTCGATGTAACCTCGGTGTACGGTTATGGGGGCCCCCTAGCCTCGCGGAATGCGTCTTGTCCATTCATCGAAGCTGCTTGGCGAGAGCTCTTCGAGGTCTGGAAAGCGCACGGCGTCGTATCTGCATTCACGCGCTTTCATCCTCTGCTCGACAATGTTCATCTAACGCAAATCCTCTCCGGCCAGCTATCGGGTCTTGGTGGTCTCTCCTCCACCCTGTGTGGCGCCACCGTCTCGATCGACCTGCGACGCCCTGAAGCGGAGCAGTTTCAGCAATATCAAAAAAATCTTCGTGCGGCTATTCGCAAATGTTACGCGCAGGGTTTCGAGGTAATTACGGTCGATCTTACTTCGGCAGCCGATCTGTTCGTGGACCTTTACACGCAAAGTATGCGGCGGCGAAACGCCTCCGAACAGTATTTGATTGATCGGAACTGGCTCCTCCGTTTCTCTCGCGCTCTAAGCGCAAACTGCTTTTTACTTGTAGCGAGGTTGAATGGCGAGGCAGCGGCGGCCATGCTTGTGATGGAGTATCGCGGATACGTTCACGCGCATCTGGCTGGAATCGATGAACGATTTACCGACTCTTCACCGCTTAAGCCGCTGCTCGATGGCACAAGAAAGTGGTCCACCGCCCGGGGCAACCACACCTTCCATCTGGGAGGCGGTATTGGCGGCCGGCAGGATTCCTTGTTTCAGTTCAAGCAACACTTCTCCCGCCGCACGCATCCGTTTCACATCGGTTGTTGGGTGCTGAACCACGAAGTCTACCGGAGCCTTAGTGCGGAGCAACTGCCCGAAGCTGTTCCGCTCGAAGATAGTTCTTGCACCGGGATAAGACCCTTTCCAGCCTATCGTTTCGCTTCCCCGGTCGCCGTCGCCGACTAGACGCCTTTATCGCGCGCACATATCGAAGACCGCGTTGGAGATGGCGCAGCCCGTCGGCATCTCCAGAGACACGGCACCTGACCCGTGGCGTGGATGCAGCTATGGCAGTTCGCGTTCAACGAACTGATAACGGGAGCGAATCGCCTGCACAATAGATGGCACGATTTCCAGATTGCCATTCCTGCGATACTCGGCTTCAAGCTGTTCAACTGTGTTTGCGAGCAGGTAATCTCCAAAGATTCTGGCAATCCAGGAGGAGCAATCGCCACGGCGTAGGTGTCCATCGAGCTCCGATGCGGGCAATTGTTGCACGATCTCGACGAACTCCCGGAGGGTTCTAGCTATGCGGCCATCCAGGACGCCGTTTCGCCAAAATACAAACGCATTTTGCTCGGGGATTGGAATATCAACGTACTTCGCCGCATGGCGGGCATGCGGGGTGAGGCGTTGCGCGAGCTGAACCCGTCGCATGCTCCCTTCTGCCTCTGCAGTCAGAGGCAAGGCGACGGCTTCGCCGATTACCAGCGAGCCTAGGGTCTGCCGCCAGTCCTCTTCGCTGAGTTCGCTCTCGCATGAGCTACACAGGGTGCGCAGCACGGAAATCTCATCGGGATCGGATTCGCGAGTCACCACGATCGCCTCGGTGGCAGCCAGCAGATCCGGGTGAAGCTTCGAAGCCCGGTAGGACACAAAGGTATAGCCGCCCGCTTCAAGATCGAGCAGCGCCCGCATATCGGAATCACGCAGAAAATAGTGTGCTTCGTCGACGAGGATACCGTGCGGAAACCCGGTCTGGCGCCTGAGCATCGCCATGCCTGGGAGAAGGCTTCGTACATACTCGAGTTTCTCGGCATGCGGGGTGTGCGATAGGTCGATAACGATACTGGTGTCAGCGTGGCGGAGCGCGCGGAGTAACTGCCTGGGGCGCGGCAGCGGATCGGCGCCGCCAAACAGTACGACGCCCGGCAAGGCCTCCAGAGACGTGTAATCCCCCTCCGGATCGATGAGTAAGAGAGAGTAGCCGAAGAGGATGAGCTGTTCGCAGAGCAGGCCCGCCACCCACGACTTCCCGGATTTAGGATCGCCCGCGACAAGAATGTTCCGGTCGCGCGCGGCAAGCGCCAGCCGCTTTCCC
>Ga0193743_1000485_pt1 | contig 31464 bp, 39 predicted proteins | sample L2c2metaG_FD_143038 | JGI IMG/M metagenome (GOLD analysis project Ga0193743, IMG submission 143038) | Soil microbial communities from a riparian zone of the East river system, Colorado, United States - L2c2 | ecosystem: Environmental > Terrestrial > Soil > Riparian zone | place: USA: East River...
GTCGTCTGAATCTGATTCCATCCAAATCTCTGATCCGTAAGTCCACAAAAGTCGGAGAATCGCGTTCATCTGCGACTACACTGAACCAACATAACACCTTGTAGTGCAGAGAAATGAGAGCGAATATTTTGTTTGTTGTGGGTATGTTCGGAAGCTCGGCGCGATCAAACTTGCGTGACAGCGCAGAAGCGCCCATATTGAGATCAAGATAATTTTATTATATCACCGTTTTATAAACTATAACCTGATCAACATGACATCCCCCCCAAAAAAAGAACTTTTTTCCGGACAAGGTCAAAAACCCATCTCCTGGTGCGCCGCGCAGCACATTTCGATGCACACTGTGGGCCATTTCAGAAAGGGAACGTTTATCTGACTTTTATGGACCGCGCATCATGACGCAACCGTTAAGTTTAGCCTCAACTATGAGCAACGAAGGCCAAAAAAGCTTGGCTTCCTGGATCTGCTCTAAAGATGCATATCGAACGGTGGCTATGCGTGGAAACCATGTAGGTAGAGAGGCTGGCGGCGGATCAAAGGATGTGCCATTGAAGAACCTTCCCCGTGTATCCAAAGGTTGGGCACGTAAGTATACGTCACCATTGATACATCCACGACATAGACATGGCACCGGGTACGAGATTAACAAAAACAGCATCCTTATCATTGACATAAAAACGACGACCGTATGGAAACGATGGATCAGAAGCAGCTGTCAGGAATGGGTGTTGGCTAGAGTGTCTCCTCTTTTTTGACCATTAAGTATAGCCTCGGGACAAGAAGTTCCACCTTATTAATACGCGCTCACAGTGGTGAAAACATACCTGTATGTCATCCCCTGATTGTCGGGATAATGGACAGATGAAGGACCCGCTAGTCCAAAAAGTAAGAAAAAGACATATTGAGCACCCCTATTGCAGATGAGGGCGAATGGCAGTACTTGAACCGACATTGAAATATTGAACATTGAACGATTTATGATTGCTATACTTACTCCACGCGGTTCAACTGGAAGTGAGTTCGCTGCTGAGATCTGAGACTTGACGTTTATTTGTTCTAGTGTGAATAAAACAGTCGAGACGAAATCAAGAATAGCTTTATAGTACCTACGTATATTACATCCGGAAGACGCCAAAGCCTTTCCCGTTCCCATCCCAAGTCGTTGAAAATTTATTACTATGCGTTCCATGTTGATTTCTACGGGATACCAAAGCAAGTCCCAGCCCAACAACGTCTCTTGTGTCAGTTGGCTTGATGATTCCGTCATCCCATAGTCGTGCTGTCGAATACAATGCCGTCGATTGATCTTCAATTTCGGCTTGCAGTGAAGCATGTTGCGAAGGGTCCCTGATTGACATGATGAGCTTTAGAACTATGGGCTAAGCGAATTATATTCCATACTTTGAAACTGTGGTCATGACCTGCGACAATTGAGCAGAGCCCATGACGGATACTCTGGCATTCTGAAAGTAGTGTCAGCATTTCTGAGAGTCGGGCAGGAAAGAATATGCATACAGGCCACATCCACAGGAAGCGAGGTGAATACTATAGATTATGAGTCAGAAGTCGCAGTAAATAGAATCGACCGATTACATACTGCACGACCAGCCATTCCTGGAACAAAAAAATCTATGTCAGTCTAACCTCGCTTTCATCAAGGAGAAACAACGTACCGTAGTTGCCAGCACCGAAGCTACCGCCCACAACAACGGTCAGCTTTGGCACATCAGCACATGCGACAGCGCGGACCATTTTTGCTCCTGTAAATCATTAAGTGGGGTATGAGCAATATCGTCGGGGATAGCTGACCATCTTTTGCGATACCACCTTTCTCAGCCTTTGAACCCACCATATACCCTGTCATAGAATGAGGAATGGGTTACAATGAGCGGCATTACTGCATACCTGTCACATTGACAAGGAACAATAACGGTATCTGCCGTTGCGAACATAGTTGGATGAAGTGGGTAGCTTTCAAAGCTGAAGGGGAAAACAGGATCCCATTGTTGGCAACAATTCCAACTTCATAACCGTGGATATTGGCAAAACCCTGAGAACTCAAATTAAGCCAGGGAGAAAATGCAATAATAACCAGACAAACAGTAATCATGGTTGTCCCATATTCTTTCTTGAATTCTCTGAATCTACTTCCATCGACAATACGAGCAATTACATCGCGCATATCAAATGGCTGACGAACGTCTGTTCCAACTATACCGTGAAGTTCTGAAGCTGGGTATAGAGGATCTTCAGGATGTCCTACAGGCTGAAAATAAATTAATGAAGGCCTCCTTCGAAATCACATTGACATTACAGGGCAAGGCGTCCTACCAGCACTCCCAAGATCGCCAACAATGCCTCTCGCGATAGCAATTGCGTGTTCGTCGTCACGAGCCAAATGGTCGGTGACGCCACTTTCGCTGGAATGCATCAGACCGCCACCTAGGGTCTCTTCATCAACTACTTCTCCTGTCGCAGCTTTGACTAAAGGGGGACCGGCGAGGAAGATATGACCCTGGTTCTGTACAATAATATTCTCGTCTGCCATGGCAGGAACGTAGGCGCCGCCTGAGAGAAAGCGAGATGAGAAACAAGGTAGAATGTTATGATTGCCGTCAACACCGACCCGCAACAGATATTCCATGTACGACAGCTATCTGAGGAATCCCCAGAGCAGACATTTGAGCCTTTATATGCCAATAAGTTGCTTTCATGCCTTGGATGAGTTCGTAAAGGTTACCATATTATAGAAAATCCGTCCAAAATGTTCTTTATCTGGGAAAACATTGGCTTGGTATGGAAGTGCAGCACCTCCAGATTCCACTGATAAAAAGAGACGCTCTCAGCACAAGCCTTACTAGCTATAATACGCGCCATGATGAAAGACGTACCAATATAAACACAAGGCAGCCCGTTCTCGCGTGCAATCTCCTGAGCTCGTAGGTGTTTCTTCACTGTAAGTGGGTAATATGATCCACCCTTGACTGTTGCGTCATTCACGACAATGACACATTCGCGACCAGAGATGCGGCCAATTCCTGTGATGATGCCTGCACCTGGGATACTCTGCCCCGGATAAACTCCCTGAGCGGCCAAAGGAGATAGTTCAAGAAAGGGAGAACCGTGATCAAGTATAAGATTTAATCTGTGATATATTCCGTTGAACTAGGTAATATTGGAGAGATGTTTGAATTTCCAAACCGTTCGCGAGGCAGCCTTTTGCCTTTTGCCCTCATCCGTTCAGCAGCCTTTTGCCCGCCTCCCTGACGCGCCGTTGCCATCTTTGCTTCTAAATTTTTCACTAACTCGTCCATAGCTGTCGCTTTAGTTATAAATTCAGGTGAGGAGGTTGGTACAAGAGAGGGCAGGACTGCTGCATGGTACGCTCGGCTCTGGTGAGATGACAATGTCCTCCATAAAGAGCGTTGGAATAAAGAACGCATTGTTGGACGTGAACAAGGCCGAATTCCAAGACCTGAGTTTGGTGAGAGGTCATTTATGAACAAGAGTTCCGGCAAACGAATATGATCGGCCGGACCTTACTGTCCGAGTGCAAACAAATAGTGATTTTATTACAGGTAACCCTACTAAAAGTCTTTCCAGTCATCCCAATCGCTTTTCTTGGTATTAGTTTGGGACGTTGTTGTCGTTTTGCCTGTTTCTTTGCTAGCAACTGCCGCGTTCCCTCCGCTCAAACCTGAGGTTTGGGTTGATTGGCCGTTGTCATGATATTCCGTAAAGAGATCATTGTCGTCCTCGTGGTAAAGTCCTGATGTCTCGTCATGGTCATTGGGACTCTGAAGTGCAAGTGCGCCATAGCCCGATCTCGAGGGCCCACCACCAACATGATCTCTCACAGTTCCAACAACTCCTCCAACAGTGTCGGCGACATCTACGCCCAATGAATGCTTTGACCATTCATTGGCGCTACTCCCGACCATGACAGCCTTCTTCTGGGCTTCACTCATGTAGCCTTTCATGCTCGCTTGAAAGTTAGGGTCGGTGACTTTCTCTACACCTGGCTGGATGACATTTTCGGAAACTACTTTAGAAGCACCAACGACGGCTGCTGCAAATAAAGACCATCCTTTGCTGATAGCTCCAACTGGATTTTGCTGAAGTTCAGTCAAACTTGGAGCGTTTGCAGACGAGAGTCCATAAGAAGGATGTTGATTAGATAGGGGTGCAGGTGTACTTCCAAATCCCGTGTACCGGCCTCCTTGAGAGGGTGGAAGATCATCTGGCCGGGAATCATTCAACTTTCCAAGGTTTGCGAAATAATTTTCGTTGAGTGATTTCTGGTCTGTAGCAGCTAGACTAGGAGTTCCACTTGGGGAATTGCCGAAAGGTGATGGAGATGGAGAATCACTACGGGCATTGAATGTGCGAGTTGAAGCCCGAGATTTCCGGAGACCTTGAGTCGAAGGAGCAGGGGAAGACGTTCGGGAACCTGCCTGGAAAGTAGCGGGGGGAGCGGAAGTTGACCAATCTCGGCCTGCTAAGGCTGCATCGAGCTTGAAGTCGAGGAATATTTTTAGAAAGGGTAATAATGAGGAGCTTATACATACCTTTTCTCGGTACTGAGCCGCTGCCCAACAATGATACGTGTCATATGGACTGGCCCCCTCCTTGAATCCTCCTTGATCAACGGGTTGGTATGATTTTATGAACTCTTTGAAAGGAAGGTTTCCCCCGAGCTGAATACCCAAAGTTGGAACAAGCTCAAGAGGCGCCACACCATATTCTGACTTACCTGCATACGTTTGACCTGGTCATCTTGCCAGGTGTCCATCGAGATTGATCGGACAAAGCTAGATAGAATATGACATGAAAAGCATGGACGTGGCTGAGCGAAGACAAGCTAGCCTGATATGCACGCCAAAGCCGCGATGTACCCCAGCACACTGTAAACATATGAAGATGGCAAAACTGTCCAGCGATTAATTGGGCAGATATTTTGATAAGATTGAGGTGTTGAATTGATACCTGAGAGAAGCCCACTGAGGATTTGGATTTGAGCAATCGCAACAGATTTTATTGTTGAGATCTTCGCGTTTGGAGAGTTGGCTGAGAGTCTTCTTTGCGGCGACCTGGTCTGCCATGGTGTAAAAGAATAGAAATAATATTTGCCACGTGAGCTCAGGATTCCTGTTACCAAACCGTCGGTGTAATAGAGCCAAGTCCTATTGCTAGTTCCCCAGGGTCAAGTCAGGCATCCTCGGTTTACTGTTTATTTTACGTGACAAGTCGTCGACCGCGACTCAGACCATCACAGGCCACCCAAAACCACCACCACAATCACTAGAGGTTGTTCCATGATTCAACAGACAAACGTTCGCGTGCGCCAAGCTGGTCCTGAAGTTTGGGGTCAATGGTCAGGAAGCAAGTCAGTAGTATACACCATGACTTTTGAGCTTCTCCCTCGCTCATCGTTTTCTCGATAAGACATTACTCCCTTGAAGTTGTCCAGCAGCCTCTCCGTGCCCGAATGTGCGGCTTTGGTGATAAGGTATTATTCTCTTTCCATACTCAATTTTTTTGATTTCTTTTGATCCATCCTCCATTACTTAGGATCGTAGACCACTAGCTCCAGCTGCTGTAGCAAAAATGGTTGTCCGTCGAGAAGACGATTCTATTGTGGACGTCGAGTGAGTGAAACTAGTTATATCTTGAACTTACCAATAACACTTAAATCAAATTTCAGTGACCTAGATTGCTCGTTCTTTTTAGTTACCGTTGACCTATGGTCCGTCGATGGGCAACATGAGATGAATCTTGTCTTGCACCCGTCATCTACTGAACGCTACGCACCTCATTCATCTTCCAAGGCGAAAAGGAGAGGTACTAGTACCTCAGCTACAACCCATCGAACAACGCCAGCAGGAAACGCCACCCCCACGCCTTCCCACTATCGTCCAACCGAGGTAAAGAAAAGTTGATCTTGTTTCACAATCAATCTCATGATTTTTATTAGTCCACGGCCTCTACACCCTCCGTAAGCGCTCATGCAAATTATGGGAATCAAGGCTACTATGCGCCCCAACCACTCGCGGTACACGATAATATTAGCTATCCTCAAGGAGTGCCATATGGACCTCTACCACCCGACCCTGCTTGGGGCTATCCTCCTCTAATCCCCCCTGCAGAGCGCAGCACCAGTTTCCCTCCTTCTGCCCTGCCCACTGCTCGCCCCCCTGGCCGCAACACAAACACAAATTCTTCAGAACCATGGCAACAAGAACCCGAGCTAGAAGTTTTACCATATCGTGCATGGAATACAGATACGGCTTATGCGCCCGTTCCTAATTATGTTAATCAAGAACTTGACCCTGCATTACAGGCACCTACTAGTCCAGGAATTCGTGATAATTCTGCATGGAATCAACCAAATAATTTTAACATGACTTCCCTTCCTAACCCTGATATGGAGCAAGGGAGTTATGGATCAGCGCCCTACCATTCACAAGCCCATCAATCTGCATATACACAATATCCACCGTCAATGCCTGGTTCTCCACCTCCTCCAACCCTGGTAACGCCTGCCGCCGTACCACCGCTTCCACGACATACATATACCCGCACATTAGTGGGTCCACTCTCCGCAAACGCATGTCGTCTTTTGGATGAACATCGAAAGCCTGGCATCTTTTTCTTATTCCAAGACTTGTCTGTTCGTACCGAAGGTAAATTTCATATAGACAATTCCCTCGCAACAAGCGCATCTAATTCACATCCGCGGCTTTAGGAGCGTTTCGGCTGAGAATGCGTCTCATGAATGTTGGAGCGTGAGTGTCCTTTCGCCACGGATACAACAACAAATCTTTGGTTCAAAAATAATTTTACCTCCAAATCAGACCCCCTGCACCCGAGACGGGAGCTGTTCGAATTCATACAGATGTATCGCCTATTCTTGCTCAAACATTTACTGAACAATTTATGGTGTATTCGGCCAAAAGATTTCCCGGCGTTCCAGGTATAGATTAAGTTTTATAATATTATAGATACTATAGTGCTTATCGTCCTTCCTCTTCAGATACAACTGCCCTCTCCATCGCGTTCGGCAACCAGGGACAAAAGCTCCCTTTGGTATGGTTATTACTCTCAGATTGCAATAACCAACCTAACTAGACCTGACATTGCAGCGAAATCGTCATGGCTCTAGCAAGCGCCGAAGACGAGGTGACTCCGAGTCAGAAGACGATTCGGATGGTTGAAGAAGATATTCCCATGCCTTCAACTTTTTGCACTGTTTTGTTGATCCGTCGCTTGTTATCCTGCTATCCAATGATCATAGATAGATGCCTAAAACATTTAACGCCATGAATACATCCTCTCGAACGCAATAGCGCCCAGTCTCTTCTGTTCTTCAGACTGGAAATCCTTGATCAAGGTAACGGTGTCCGAACAGTTTTCTCTCAGGTTCTTCAGGATGCTTCTGGCTGCATCGTCATCTCGTTGGTTGAAATCTACTTCGGCAATATTATCTCGAGTCAATTCGCCTCGACGAACAGGTCTGATGACATAACCTCTTTCTAAAAGCAAATAGGCCACCAAAAATGTCCGCAGAACACTGAAGTGCGGGCGCCATATGTTCCAGAAAGGGGCGATTTTTTGTAATGATTGAAGGGGGTGTATAAAATCGGCATCGGGAGCTTCTTCAAACAAAAGTTCCACTGGCAGTATACTGCTATTCTTTTCCATTGCGCGCACTCTTTGCTCAGTACCGTGCATTCGCAATTGCGAAATACTCTGGAGCGTACGTTGAAGTGGCACGCCAGCAATGACTTCTCCTTGATCGGCTGGGTCAGAAAGAGGTGATGTAGGATTTTTATCGCGTTCGTCCACCGGAGCTTCAGCATCGCGACTGGTGGCTTCCAGATACCGTAGTAGGACCTTGTCTATAATTTCAAAAGCAGGTAACAGTTGACCAGCGCGGATCAATGCGATGGCAAAATGATTCCAGTTATGAGAATCGAATCGCTGTCCTTTTTTGTGTAAATCGCGCCAAACCATTGCGATCTCCGTGTGCAGACCGGCATAAGAGAGTGCGTCAATGTAGATAGACAAAGGGAGCTGAATCCCCGGTGGCCGTGACGTGAAAGTTTGGTCGGGTAGGTCGGCGTTAAAGACAGCCGTAGATGCAAGTTCTGTGATATGGGGCCAAATTGCCAGAGCACCTTCTACATCGGCACTCCGACGATAGGCCTCCAGAATATGACTAAGCATAGATATTGTTGGCTTCCCCCCGGCTTCCAGATATTCGCCGTATAAACGCTCACACTCATCTACATTCCTTTTCAATGCATTAGAATATAGGAGAGGACCATAAAATTGGACAAGAGCCGCTTTTCCCTTTGAGCCTTGTTTGTCCCATTTACGATCTTCCCTCGGAACAGAAACGAGACGTTTGATGAATTGTTCGGCAATCTGCAGACTTTCTGTTGTGCCTTCCTTCCCGTATGCCTTGACGATTGTTCCATAGGTGATACTAGATGGCTGAATGCCTCGCTCGACCATTTCGTCATACATCTCCTTAGCCCGCACTTTGTTACCTTGTCGCAAGAAAGCGGCCATAATGATAGTGAGGACGTGGGCAGAGATGAGCGAAACGGACGGGTCTGCCTTCTCTTCTCTGATCATCTCGTAATAGATTTCTGTGGCCATGCGAAGCTGACCAGAATCGCAAGCAGACATGACCAGCAGAGAATATGAAAACTTGTCGGGAACGAATTCCATCTCTTTGAGCTTGAAGAACAGTTTGGACACGATACGAAAGGGAGCACCAATCATAACGTGTGCCTTGATTACGATGTTATAGACCTCTAAGGGAAGATAACGACTGGTTCTAGGCTGAGAACTCAAGTAGTCAAAGATTCGTGTAGCCCCCTTCCAGGACCCAGCTGCAACGTGGGCATCCATCAGAGACCGCGTCATCTGAATATCTGGGACAACTCCATCTTCACACGCCGATTTATACAGCGACTCGGCACTTTCGGAGTCCTTCCGATTGGCGAAAAGTCCAATAAGGATAGTATAGGTAGAAACATCAGGCTTTGCGCCCAATTTGCGCATCTGCGAAAATATGTCCGAAAGGCCTTGCAAGTCGTTGATTTTGGAAAAGGCCTGAATCATGCCCGTAAAAGTATAGCTGTTGGGTTGCACGCCGGAGCGTTGCATGTCCTCCAACCAAGCGGTGACTCCTTCAAAGTCTCCATCCCGTGCATGTGCAAGCATGGCGATCGAATAATGATAAGCATTGGGTTGGTTGAGTCTTTGTCCTTCATCATTTTTTGGGAAGTATTCGTCAAACACTTGGCGAATTTCTCGAATACGCCCTCGTTTGACATGTGAAAGCAGCAGATTTGCTATAGCTCGTGTGTCCAGGTCACCCCGCGCCTTCAATCCATCAAAGAGAGTTTGAGCTTGTTGGGAGTTGCCTCTCCGCGCTGCAAGATAGATTCCTGTTTGAACATATTGTTGATCGTCGGTGGCCGGGATGGAATCGTAAAGTTGCTGGGCGGTTGTAAAGTCTTTAGCCACTGCAAAAGCTTTGCAAGTTTTCAGCATGAGTTTACGGCTTAGAGCAATATTATTTGCCCGCAATTCCGTAATGATATCCATGAGAAGCATTGGGTCCTGAATAGCCGTGAGAAGATGAAACCCGAGGTTTCTCTTCTGGACCTTCAACCATTTCTCCTTGACCGCCTTTGGGATAAGCTCAAAAATATTGGGTGTTCGAGTTATTAGGATATGAATGATATTGTCTATATAGAAGTGAGCGCATTCCGAAAGAAATGGATTTTCAACGAGGATGAACTTGAAAGAGCGAAAGAGGTCCTGATGGAAGGCAACTGCAAGTATAACAGTTCCGGCCGCATGAAAACTATGGTCGTCCCATTTTTCAACACTGTTCACATAAGCGATAGAGGGTGAAAGCATGCCCATCATTGCTTCAGCACGAGTGATGAGAGCTTGTCTCGGCGAATGCTTTGATGGTGATGAAGGAAGCAATTGACAGAGCTTTTCCAGACGCTTGCCCCATGCACGGATACGAAGTCCATCCCCTTTAGGAGGGTATAAGATTTCGTCTAGCTTGTCGGCCAATGCACGAAGTAGCCCTATCAGATCGGTTTCCGGCAAACCTGGCAAAAAGTGTTCGACTTGCCCCAGTGATGCCTCGAGCTTGTCAAAATTGGGTTGCATAGGGAGGGAGGAACGTTCAAGACTTTTTCGAAAGTGATCTAGTTGCTTTGAAGAGTCGACTGTCAAGGTTGTGGATAGGCCGCCAGTGAAAGATGTAGATTGTGAGACGTGGCGTCGTTGGTTCGCTCGAAGTTCAGGCGGCAGACGGCCTGAGGAATGTCGTAGGCGATCACGAGTTGACTGGGAAGTCCGACGAATAGACGAACGTCTGGATTGCTGGTTCTGAGAAATTGCAAGCTCCTCCAGCATCAAGGGACGTGTCGCAACTGTATCAAAGAGAGAGTTATTTTATGAGTATATTTCATAACAAATACATCTTGCCTGGACACCAGATTGAATGTCTCGAGGCAGAGCAAGCCCATTCTCGACAATCCCAGACTTGACCATTGGCATTAATCGCATTCGCCTTTCCTTTGGCACCACGAGCAGTGGGAGTAAAGAAGTTTGCTGCCAACGAAGGCCCATTTGATGAGGCTCCAATCGTTCGTACGGCAGAAAACGAAGTTTGTTTCAGGTAAACGCGTCCAGGAAAAAGTGTGCTCAACACGCCAGCTGTAAAAGGCTCAACCATGTAAAAAGTGATTCCACGACCTAAACCATTAGCCTGGGTTAAAATGTTAGACCATAAGCATATAAAATAGAACCTGACGAATACCAGAAGCACAGCTGAGAACTCAAGGAAGAAGCGGAAAACCGACGCTTGCCCGGTAAGTTAGAGCAGCCCTAAAAACTTGGTCAAGTATTACGTCAGCCATTGCCGGTTTGCAAAAGGATTTTCTCGACAAACATGTCACCCAGCCATGAAATTATCCTCGTTCAAACAGCAGAACAACGTCAAGAATGCTATGATGTGGTAATTTATTTTCAATTTCATTCATACCAGCATATTTATGTTTGTTCAGCGAATAGCTGTCTTTCATCTGGAGCAACAATTTCCTCTCGAAACAGAGATCGATGAGCCTGTTATCCTATTCCTCAACTTCTACAAGTATCAAGATTCTGATACCTTTTTTTTTTTCCCTTCTTTCTACAGTTTGGAAGACAAGGCGACACATTTTCTCTTGAGACTGACACCATCGCTCACGCCGATTGGTACTATTCGTGCTTGCCAGATGCCCGGGGCCGATTATTACAAGCTCAGCCGTCTGGCAATTCTCAAAGATTACCGAAAGTATAAATTTGGTCGCGCGCTCGTCTTAGCGTTGCACGAGTGGGTCAGGCGACATGCCCAACAAGCTGGGGCTCTCGGACCCGCGAAGATAATCTGCCACTCTCAGTTACCTGTCAAAGGTTTCTATGCCAAGTAGGTGTCAATCCTATCAAAGGTAAAGCATTTTGATCCACGAGCCATGTTTTCTTAGATTCGGATATGAAGCTGAAGTAAGCCTGTCTCCCCTCATTGCTGGTTAATTTGTTGGCTTAAAGATCTGGGATCGTTCATCAACAGGGAGATGAATTTGATGAAGACGGAGATCCTCATCAGAAGTTGGTCCTCCAATTGCCGTTAGGACCGTCGTCCACGACATGACGTACGGACGTACATACGTACATATTGATACGATATATAGATCTGTACTGTATAAGTATATACATATGGGTCATATAGTGTACATGAGCAGGGGTAATTAGTGGTTATCAACGAGGCATACAAATAAACTAGAACGAGCCAGTTTCTAGAAATACAGCATATAGATATATGATATACACATTGTCCGGTGTGTCGTCAAAAAAAAGGTATAATATCGTTCAAACCAATAAGGAGAAGCCTAGACATTGAAGAATGCTTCAACATAAAACGAAAAGACATGACAAGTCGTAAAGATATGCATAGAGAACAAGAAATCAAAGTGCCAAGAGAGCAAAAACAAAAAAACGAAAAGAAACGGTCAATGTTTATGAGCGAACGGGTCGCTCGAAGCCATCGTCAGTAGTGAAGCCCTCGCTCTCACTTTCAGATTCCGTCTTAATGACGGGGAAGTGTTGACTGCCAGGTAGAATGCTGAAGTTGATACTTGATGAGAAGCCAGTTGTACCGTCCTCGTACATCCGTCTGGCTGCTTCGTATTCCATCTTCTCCTGCTCAGCTTGCGCTAAAAACGGCTATAAAAATTTTTTAGTATTTATACTCATAATCAATGCAACAGAGCTTTTCTGACCTGTCTTTCTGCGTCGGTCATGGACCTCCATTTCGCAGCAGCTAATACACTCTGTTTGGTAGTCTCGGTTTCATCGCCAAATATATCAGCAACTAAACGTGGACTGGCACGAATCCGCTGCAGGAACATAAAGTACGCGCTCAGGGGTTTCTTGGGAGCATTAGGATCCTTTATGTTACTCTTGCGGGACTTTCCAGCTTTCCGTTGCGCAGCACGAAAAAGATTTTCGCGCTTGATGTCCTCGGGAGTAAGAGTACGCATGTAAGCTTCGTGCTCCCGTTCCCTGGTCTCCTTCATGGCCTGTGAACGCCGCTTATAGGGCTTTTGAAAAAAGAGAACAATGAGACGAAGGCCAATTATGACATCATTGATAGATATCATCATCATACCTCTTTCTCAGCTGGGCTGAGGCAAGCATATTCTTGGCCGGCCTCTTTGGCCGCTTGAGCGACATTTAACTTACGCGTTCCAGAGGCTTGTTGCTTTTGAATCCAATCCGTAAAGTAAAGCTGCCAAGCCGATGGTGCCAGTTTCGGGGGACGTAACACAGACTTGAGTGCTGCGAGAAAAATAAAGTTATACGTTATCAGCTGAAAGGGGTTAACCAATTATCCTGAACGGTTTCTTACGACTGTCATTAACTTTGGTGGCGGTTGTCGGACTTTCTTCGTCAGGAGTTCGCTTCTTGCGTTTAACGGTCGAGTCACGATCATCACTGGCACTGACGGAATCAGCTCCGCGACTATAAGTTCGCGATGAGGCTGGGGTTCGAGACTCTGTGAGAGAAGGTGCGCTGGAAGACTGGAATAGTTGTCCGGAAGAAAGGGATGGCCGACGAACGGGTACACGTTGCCGGAGGGTAGTGTCAGTCAAAGGGGAATGCCTGACGGAGGGACGCGCCAACGAAGTCTGAGTTCGAAGAGCGCTAGGAGCATCCCAGAGTTGGGATGCCCATGCTGGCGTGTGCAGAGACATGTCTCTGGGTGACATGACCGAATGAACTCTTGGTCGAACCGAATAAGTCTCCTCAAATGAAGGGGGTGAAATAGATCGTGGAAGAGGATGAAGGGCGGCAAAGGAAGCCGGAGAGAAAGCTGTTGCATCGGGTGAGAATCGTGTATGATCTTGATATCCAATAAATGAGGAAGTTGTGTCGGTGGGTGATGGGATAGATATGGGTGATGAAGGAGAGTGTGCGCCAAGGTCTGGATCATTGATCCAAACAGCTAGATCAAGAGAAGCAGGGTTGTGCTCCTCTACTGGACTATACAAAGTGCCAGAATCGTAGTAACTGTTGGTGGGCGATGGACCAAAATCGTAATGGGACATGGTTGAGAATGAAGAGTAGCTGAAAGGTGGTTTAACATCTGAGTCGATGTCAGGCATAGAGTCCCATTGGAAGGAGGGACTTGTAGGTTGTATGCTGTGGACATCTTCGAGATCTAATGGACCGAAGATTAACTGATCTGAATCCTGAGCAGCATAGTCGTCGAAATTGATGAAATGGGACGCGTCTTTCAAGTGTGGGTCTTGCAAGTAAGAGATATCTGGAGACTGGATACGACGACGCGCAATAAGCGGAGATGACATTGTTGTGTATGAAGGGGTGGCAGCCAAGGACCTTAGGCTCCGATGAACTATTTGAAGGATTCGGAATCGGATGACTTGAATGATTACCATTGTGTACTGATTCGTATATGGATCAGGATTTCAAAAAAAAAAAAAGAAAAAAAAAGTGTGTGACAACAAGTACTGTCAAAAAACAAACCCTTTGAAAGAATCCTACAAAAAACAATCCCAAACTTGTCCTTAATGGAGTTGTGGCTCATAAATGGCAGGTATAACCCAAATCAATGGATCAGATCTAGTCTTACAACTCAAACTTGGATGACAATATCTGGCGTATGATACTTCGAACTATTATATACACTTTTTCCAGCCTGTTATCCATCAACTCAATCAGATCACTCCCATTTGATGATACTTAAAAAACATGTCACCTACCTCCCACCCGGGGACATCTTTCATAATCTCCTTTTCTCGCTTCAATGCCGCTTGCTGGCGTCTGTACAAATCACGATCGCCTTCCGCCATGAGAAGCGGGACAAGGTGTATCCGCGACCACACCTTTTCTCGTTGGAGTTCTCTGAGGTAAACAAAAAAAGAAAATCGTTCGCGAATCAGTTCACCTTCCCATTTCAAGCTTAATAAGATAAGGGGGAAGACGAAAGACGGCCGGATCCAGAAGCCACCACCACGTTTAGCGTTGAGCGGGCAATAGGATGACACGTTCCACGTTCAGCTGACCTGGGAAAACAGGTCTCTCTGTTCGGAGGCAATAATGAGTACCTACCGTCTTTCTAGATTACCCATTCCAAGACGATAGAAGCCATACGCGCAGATAGCTGTCACGCCTCCAAGAATAACATATGCACCGGGTCCTCGGAAAGGTAGATTTCGTTTGTATTTGATTGACTCAAAACCCCCTACAGGGGGCATATCTCTAGAGCATCATCGTGTGTCGTGTCAGAACAGAAGCTCGTTAGGGGAAAAGTGAGTATGAACTGACTGCCTATAGGGTAAGGACACTGAAATTCGCTGTCAGATAAGAGATAGATAAAAGAACAAGTGGGATACACATACTCTTTGACACTCTTTGGAAGGAGGTTTAACAAGAACAATGTCAAAAAGCTGAGCTCAACGGAACAGCCGATCACGTGGTAAATTTCCAGCTAAGGCTAGATCGTGAGAAAGCAGAAGCCAGCGATGCTCAACAACAATCTGAAGAAAAGCATTGCCCAAATTGATTTTTTAAAAAAAAAGAAACAAGGTTTTGGGTGTGTGCCAGGGGTGTTGTTGTTGCAAAACCTGTAAAATATGGCGTATGTTTGATGTGAGCCAAAAAAGGTAAGATATTGGAAGGTTGGCGGTGAACGGTATATGTAATTGTACAAAGCGCCAGAAATAATTTAGAGCCGAATTTGAAGTCAACATCTGCCAGCGATTGCCACCCTTTCCTTCTCTCCCATCATGTCCCCAATGTCATCCCCTGCACCTCTTCCCCCTCAAAATCAGCCTTCTGTATCTAATAGGCACAGACATAAACCTTTCGCTATTGGCATTGCCGCTGGCGCAGAAGATGCCAAGTATCAGGCAAAATACAAGGAACTCAAACGAAAAGTAAAAGACATTGAAAACGTATTCTCTGTTTCTCCTTCTTTCACTTGACGCGTGTATCTCAATTACATACTCACAGGACAATGATAAACTATACTTCAAGGTTCTCCAAACCAAACTCAGTATCCGCAGGATGAAAATGGAACGAGCGTAAGTTTCTTAATTCCTTTCATAATCTTTCCCTCCTTCATTGACATCATACAGCATACTATATGAGCGTCTATCTATCGTTCCTCCGTCTCCGAACCTCCAAGATCGTCTGCCACTTCCGCCAACAACTGCTGTTCCTCCTCAACAGACTGCCTCTCGTCCTGTGCCAACCAGCCATCACCATCGCGAAATGCGTGATCATTCTGCTTCTCTAGATCCCGATCAAGTTCACTCCCTTCAAGAGCATATTCGCTCACAGGGAAACCCCAGAGTTCCTTCGGGGCCAGATGCTCGTTCTCTTCCCGTCCTAGATAATTCTATTGCTTCTGCTGTGGCGCCGTCTCCCCACATGTCTTTGCATTCTCCTAGACGCATCTCCAGTGGTCATGACAGCGGTGGCCGCCACCACCTTCCGACCATGGGTCAGATGCCGCCAGCACACCAGTATGAAAATACTAGGGGCCACCCGCATTCCAATTCTCATGCCAGTCCTCCTATCCATCACGCTCATCCTCCTTCGTCCCATACGCGAAATCGATCTCACTCTTCATCTCATTCCCATATTCCTCCCCAGTCCTATCGTAGTGGCGGTCCCAGTCATCGTCATCAATTCCCTGAAAGTTTACCGCCAGCGCAACAGACTATGCACAGCCCTCCACTTTCTGAAAGAGAAAGATCTAGACGTAGTGATCACCATGAGTATGCGGCGCCCCAGGGAGAACCTCATGCCTATGACCATCGTCAGCCACACCACCAATTGTCACCTCGGACACAGTCTACCGAAGGGCGATCATCTGACCGACTTCACTCTCACCAGCGTCTGGGTCCTGCTACTTATAATAACAGAGAGAGTCCCCACGACAGGCGTCGTGAACCGGAGCGCGAAAGTGATTGGGAACTAGAGGAGCGTAGACGCCGAGATTCTCGTATGTTTCTCTTCGGCCCCGAACCGGCTCCCCTTGGACATGAAGCGATACCTAATTCTTATTCCCCACCTCCCTCTAACAAGTCGCGTCCTACCCCAGACAGAGGCAACTACGATCATCACGTAGCGTCTCGTAGCCGCGAAGATCAAGGTTATTATCAAGATATTCACGCGCCGAGTGGTTATCCTCGTCTCTCTCGTTCTGGTACACCCGCTTCGGGTTCAGGTTCAGGTTCGGGCGCTGGTGTAACCGAAGTCCCTTCTCGACCAAACTCTCGTGGTCAATATCATGAACGTGACCGTCCACGTTCGTCCTTTAGGCTTCGTCCGGTCTCTCAGCCGAATGAAGACGTTGATTTCGTCCATGAAGATGGCCGATTACAGAATCGCACTAGTTCTGATCGAGGTGCAATTGGGGTTGGCGGAGGTGGCAATTTTACAATGTCAGAGCAGGCTCGTACTTCTTTGGATTCTAGAAAACGAAGTCGGAACGACATAGAAAGTGATAATGACGCGGGAGATGGGCCTTCGGGAGGAGGCGGACTATATGCCACAGGCAGACTTCAGGAAGATAGGGGCTCAAAACGTTATCATCGGGAACATCCTCGTCAGAATGTTGATAACCACGAAGACAACCGAAAAAGTTCTTCGTGATCAAGCCTATTTGGATTTATCACGGTGATATCGATCGTGACTAGCGCCTTAATTTCTTCATAATTGTACAAGTCTTTCGGGAGATGTTAAAAATTCGTTTGTATATGCGTCGTAAGCTTGCTATCCCATTTGCTAAAAAAAAAAAAAAGTATGCTCGATCGAGTGTGGTCACAGAAGACTCGTGACTTCGGTCTGCTGATAACCTTGATTGGCAACCTGAAGGATGCAGAATGGAGTTGCAGCAAGTACCCCGTGGCCGAAAACTATGTTCCAACTCTAGTTACCGTATACTTCAACGACCAGGAACATGGGTGAAAGCAGAACCGCGTTGTGTTCACTAGCCCACATTAACTATACCTCGACCATCCCGGGATCAGAAAGGGAGAAAATTTGTCACTGATAAGCCCAAAACGTTGACGCTCGTATTACTCCCCAGAAATCCAAGATACTCGCCGGAGGACATCTACAACTCCATTTTGTGACTTAAGCGAGCGACTACTGTAATTAGGTGGTGACCTCATCGCCATAACCCAGTAAACCCGGCAGTGGAGATGAACTTAGGAGTTCGAAAGACAAGATGGTGTTCGTTGGACCAGATGCCAGCGAGTTCCTTTGCGTCATACGTAGCGGCAACATAACACGGGCTATCGACCAGATGGCTATAACATTCTCCGTACAAGTATATCCCAATCAAACCAGTCCGATTGCAGTTTAATTTGACAAACCCGATGAGGGAACGTATCTCGAGGTAAACGTACGTACTCTGTCGGCTGGCTCTGACAAGATTTTACTGTTATATTAGTGATCTCTAACTTGATGTGGGAACGGCGCTGGCTTGAAACACGGCTGTTATCCGCGGTTGGATGTCGACGACGAGGTCAATTTACCCAACGATGATTTTCAATATGTCATCAAATAGGGCAAGGGCTTTGTCCTTTTGCCGCTTCAGGAATCAAACTTGGACTCCATTCGGAGGTATTCCTGGTACGTTTGGTAAGTGGCGGTGCAAATGATACACATCGAGGCAACTTTGGTGAAGAGCCCGACACTGAAATCCCGCTAGGATTTCACGTTGAGACCCCACCCCCCGAATGGCACCCTCCACCCTAGATTTCAAGTTAGTCATATTTTGACTAAAAAGCGTGTTCTCTCACCCGTCAACTGCGCAGACCTATGTTATACGTTTTACGCAAACAACCGCATATTTTTGTAAGCAAAACATCAGCAGCTCCTATTGTCTTTGTTTTTCGGAATTGTGGTTATTGCATGCAAAGTCGGAAGGAGACGTAAGGCAGTGTCAAGCATCTAATTATCCGAATTTAGGCATTGGAATGGAGGTCTTTAACTGCCCCAAAAAGAAAGATTGTTTTTGAATGTTCGTGATAATGATATCGAGAGTGATACCATTTGAATAGTCACACTGGTCCTGTCAAGCATGCTAGCAATGTAAATATTTTGCTAGACTCACTTGGCAAGCGGCCGCCACCACAGCGCTAGTATTGCTGATCGCGTGGTGCAAACTTCCTGTATAGAATGGTGGCTTTGACAGAAATAAACCGGGGATTCTCCACGGTAGAAATGGGTTTGCATTCACATCGACAATGACACTGCTGCCGTGAACAATGGAACAAGTATAATGAGTCATTTATGAACGATTTAGACCAAAAAAGGCAGAGATTCAGACAGAAAATGAACCAATTATATCGCAAAGGGTTCATTCAAGTCAGCGCCAATATGTCTTGATCGTTCTGTTCCTTACTATAAGGTTGTTCTCTTTTAAGAACTACGCCGAAGCTTTGGAACCAGAACTCACTTTCTAGGGATTTTAATATTGAGTTGCCCCTGGGTGTATCCTCGAGTAAGGCCCTGTCTGGCCCTGATGGACCTATAGTACTTATCCACGTCGTCGTCGAGAATCGAGATCTTTTACGTCGACAAGCTTGAGTAGTCGAGTCTGCGTCTGTCGAGATGTCATATGGCATAGGTTGGATGTGCTGAGGCCTTGCGATGTCATAAGGTTCTGGCTTCACATTAAAACTCAAATGTTCAATGGCATGCGTGTTTCTTTACGATTGTAACAAACTTCTATAAGCCAATTCAATAAAAAATATTGTTTTAAGACCACGACTATGCATAGCCCATGATTAGTAGCTACAATCTAGTGATGGTCGACAGCTATGTCTCGAGTGAGAAAGACTTCTTTGAACCAGGATGATTTGACTAGTCACCCCGACCTCTAGACGTCCATCACGATCATCGATAAACATGGTCCGCTAAAAAAAATCGAATGGTTCCATAAGATCTCAACAAGGTCATTCATAATAATGACTTACAATGCAAGTTGGCAGCGATCTCAGCTTCAGCCCTATCACCATTGGCAAGAAGCTTCTCCTTATTATAAAGAAGTTCTTCGCGAGTCTCCACCGAGAACTCCTGATTTTGTGCTAAAAGGTAAGGATGAGACGCCGTTAGGAGGTAGAACGTGAGACGTCGGACGTACTCTCCACAATTGCGTCAACCGGGCAAGCTTCCTGACAGAAACCGCAATAGATGCACTTCGTCATGTCGATATCTATAAAGTCGAATAAGTATAAGACGGAAAGAAGGTCGACACGCCCATAGGTTCATACCATATTTAGTGGTCTTTCTTGAGCCGTCCATTCTAGCCTCGCTTTCAATAGTGATTGCTTGCGCAGGACAAATGGCCTCGCATAGTTTGCACGCTATTTTACAATTAGTCTATTCATAACATTTGATACTTTAGGAGTTACCGATGCAACGTTCTTCTCCGCTTGGATAGCGGCGTAATGCATGCTCTCCTCGGAAACGGGGAGAAAGAGGACCTTTCTCGAAGGGATACATGATTGTATACGGTGGCCGGAAAAACTGTTCAAGCACTATCCACATTCCTGAAGCAGGTAAAAAGATTGATCATTGGTTTGGAGGTATCCGCCAATCAACACAGACCTCTAATGATTTCAGTGAAGAAGAACAGGTGGACAGCCTTGTCCAAAGCACTAGGTCCATTCCTATATGGATTCAATTCGTTCCCATGGGTATCATATTCACGGGGGAGAGGTCGGACGTGACTTGTGCGTTCGTCTATTCCACTGGTTAGAGAGCCTGGATTTGGACGAGAGGCATGCTCCGCATGAGAACATGTCGAGTTCGATATCAGACGACGACGAGAAACGATAGGCGAGCGCGAAACTGCATGGCGGGCGGCGAAGACAATCCGAGGCTGCAACCCGACGACGAGATTGGGTCTTGAAAACATGGTGAGAGCAACAATGCCAACGACGGAGATCAGTCACATATTCACATGGTCACAACTTTGAACACGATCTTTTCCAGCCAATCAAATTCATCGAAAAACAAAGACTTGAACTGCGATGTCTTCAACAGCTGCAAAGACAAAAGCAAAGACAAAAGCACCTCCTTTGTCAGATCAGGGTATGCATCTCGCCGTTATCTCTAGAAAGTCACATTGAACTAGATCAGCCAGAGATCCAGCAAAATTATATTCGATTGCAAAATGAACTACAAGCCCTTGCAAGGAAAATAGGTGAACTTGAGTCAGAAGCAGACGAACATACGTCCGTCTTTTTTTAAAAATGATACATCTCGCCCTTATTTCTCTGACCAATGTTGTTTGTGCAGTCTGGTCCTTTCTACACTAGATCAAGCCTTGGCAGAGGATCCTGATCGCAAGTGTTTTCGTCTCATCGGCGGTGTGTTGGTAGAAAGGACTGTCAGAGACATTACCCCTGCTCTGAAAACTAACCGTGATGGGGTATGTCGCTCTTCAATTACCTCTGTAAGGCATTTACTTACCTTACCCTGCTCAAGATACGGAAAGTCATTGCAACTTTAGCAGAGCAATATACGACGAAAGAAAAAGACCTTGATTCTTTTAAACGAGAATATAACATTCGTCTTGTTCAATAAATTGTTATCATATCGAGATCGTTCTCCTGTCTTATGTAAAGAGAATATAATCTGAAAATGGATTATCATGTGGGACACAATCTAATGTACAATCTGAGCAATACCCCATGCATGTCATCAAGGCAAGTCGGAACTTGAACAATCATCGCAGACCTAGGCTAAATCGGACACAATCAAGGTCCCTTGACAAGATCGAGGCTCAGCGCTCAATAGTAATTGCAACACAAATGGTACCTTGAATATAGAATAGAACGGATCCTACGTTATATTTACCCTCTAAGATCTTCCTTTGTTACCGAGTTTTCGTTTTCTATGGCATCAATTGAATAACTCCGTCACACACAACTTTCAGTCAACGCCTGGTCAATTACCCTGAGACCAATCACACGGCCACCATGTAGTACTGGATGTAATGTGAGCAATTCTGTCGGGCTTGATTGACCTAGACGAACGACCGATATTTGAGAACCTTTCTGTCCCTACTCGAGGCTCACTCTGCGACGCCTTTAGCGCCGGGAGACCTGCATTATCTAGGTTTGAGGTTCGGTAGGGATTGTGCGGCAGTTGGGACTGCTCTGTGAAGGTAGCAAATTGTTGATTACGATTGGCTTGGGGCCTCAATATCTCCTTTTCAACGAACTGGCTTTCTGGGCTTCCGAGTACATGCCTTTTGTTCATGACTGAAACTGGGATGTTAGAACGCATTCGTTTTGGGACACCGTTCTTTGCTTCGCTAAACGCAAATAAACTATCTGCCGTCTTGGACTGTTTTTTTGGTAGAAGATTTATCCCTGGGATATGATCGAGGCCTGAAGAGCGAGGGTCATAGATAGGGCAGTCTTCGTAGCCAGGCCGGAAGTTTTGCAATAAACTATTCGATTCGGGATTTTGATTTTTGACACCGCTCGCATGATTTGATACAAATGGGAGAGATGTCGATGTTATGTGCGAGAATTGAGGTCTGGCGAATCCGCTGTACCCGAGCAGCGGAGGTAGGCTATTTTCATGAGATATCAGCTCTTTCTCTGACGAAGCATGGGTTCTGTGCATCAGGGGAATCCTAGGCGGAGACGGAACTGTGCCGTTCTTAGGGTTTGTCTCTGCTGGGGGAAGTGTCGTACTCTGTTCGACTTCAGGGTGTCTTTTTGAAACACTTCTACACGAGGCTGAAGGACTCGGATGAGCACGAAAATGGCTGTTGACAAGCGAAACTGATATAGGATCATTGTCGAACGCACGGGGGATGGAATAATGACCCGAGCGACCGGGCTCTGTCGCCAGACCTGTTGGCCAACAAAGATCGCCCTTTCCATCTTGGGTTTGCATCTCAAAGTCCAAGGTAGATTCAGACGCAGAGCCTGGAGCTGGATGGTGTAAATAAGAGCCTGAAGATCTTGCATTAATGGGAAGCCTTGGGATGATATTTGGCTGGTTCAGCATCCTGCGAGAGTTAGCTTTCCTTTTTCCACATTTTTTGAACATCGGTATAAGTTCAAAGCGGTTGTTTGTGGAAGGAAACCTTGTTGACAACTCTTGAGAAAAATCTTCGAATTCGAGCAATTGTCCACGTCTACGGCCATCCTGGCGTGACTGTCTTCGAACCGGAAGAGCAACTTGAGGAGCGATCGCCCAATTGGAGCTTTCTACAGTATGCCGTAGGAAGGCTGGAGCATCGAGTGGCCTATCATGGACGGTTCCTTCACGATGGTCTGCGCTGTGCCTATACGTTTTATTCCAGTTATCGACCAAGGTGGAAGGCACTACTTGCGTCGTGTTAGGTAAATGCCAGCTTGCATCATCTTCAAGTTCAGGTAATGTATTGGATGAAATGGGCGAGGGAAGGAGAGCTAGAAAGCTCGGCGAGAGTTCGAATGACTATTGATAGCAAAATTGTCAGAATCGTCAGACAAACAATGGTTGTGCATACATTTGATGCGTCCGCCAATGCGGTTGGAGTAAGCATTTTGGCAACCGAGAAAGTTTGCCGCTCGGGGGACGAAAAGCTCTCATCCACATCACTGCAGATAGAGTTAAGTTCTCGGCAAGGGGACGTGAATGCAGAAGCAACCAAGCCAGCATCGAAAGGGGAATTTTCCAAATCTTTCCTTCCGAGGATCATCTCGTTCCCGACTAGAGAAAAATCAATCAGGTTATCGCTAGTGTATTCATTCTGGCATGGCATTGCCAGATCATTGGCGCCATCTATGGGAGTTTCGGGAATAACGTCGAATGCCTAAGACAGTAAAATGGTGAATCCGTGGAAACGGAAGTAGAATATATGCGCACAATTAAGAATTTTGAAGCATCTTCTGCAGTAATATCCTGAGAGGGTTCGGGCATATGAAACACGTCGTTGGGTGCGTCGCTTGAGAAGGAACTGGATGTCCCGGAGTCATCATGACAAGTAGGGATCTCATGCTCAAATAACAAAAACATATCATCTTGCTGGAACCCTGGCGAGGTAAGATCTTTGAAGGCAATTGGAGAGGTTTCTTGGGGATTACCTGAGGTCTAGAAATTTATGATGTTAGAATCGATAAGCAAACCTACATATTTAGCGCAACACACGGAAATTCCGCCCGCTACTTCCAAAGCGAGTTTCTGGAGGCCATTAGACTATGCGGGTAGTGGAAGAGTTATAATCGCAATGCGCTGCATTTACTCAACTTACTAATTTATCAACTTCCATGTTTGCTGGGGGAGACTCAAGGCCTTCGTTCATTTCCTGAAAGAGAAGGAAATGAATGAATGAATGAGGAGAACAAATATTAGCTTACAGGCTTTGCGCTGATTACAGAATGTTCCAACTGATTGCGGTCTGTACTTTGAAGGAAAGTCGTAGTCAATATACCCTCCAGCTTCACACCATCTTTGAGATCGAGCTCATTGAATTTGTCCATCTATGAGTGGTTATAGAACTTTGGCGTGATTAGAAAGGGAAAGGTAGCGAAAAACTTTGCAGGGACTGGTAGCAACAGATGTATACAAGGAGCGTCACAGCCATCCATGCTTTTTAACAGAAATACGATGTGAACTCCCAGATGATATTTCGGTTGAATGGATACGCATTAACTTGTCACAGTGAGTCAATCAAGATTCAAGCGCACGAGAGCAACGACAAAGTTGAAACGGTAGATATCTGCATTCTCAGACCATTCCCATCTATATTTTCATCAGATATGGCCAAGCAATTGATGAAGGAGTAGTTGACGAGTTAGCCAGCGAGAATTTCACCCTTGCGATGATGCGCCAGTGAGTGTCGGACACAAGCTAAGTAGACGTCTCCCAAATTGGGTCTCGGAGTCACCAGGTAGGCTTGTGACTTGATACCAAATTTACCTCAATCCTTTTCAACAAATCATGACAAGACTCTGCTTTGTTGTTTGAATAACCCCATTGAATAATTTGCTAAAGAGGCAGCGCCTTTTTGTACATCATGGAATCTCATCGTCGTGGAGAAGATGGTTCACCGATTTTTGACAGCTTGGATATTGATCTCTTCGTAAAGGTTTTAGCGAATACAGCGTTCAGTGAGAATTGCCTCCCCATATCAGCTGCAGTCGTTAATCATTCTCTAGGCCCATTCTTTGTCTTTTTCGTACCTGTTTTCTACATCTTCCAAGGCGCCAAATTAACCGACCCAATCATCATCACGAGTTCCACTTATTATGTTCTCATCTCTGCTTTCTGTAGGTCAAGGAACCCGCAATAGATTTATATAGCTGACTGGACCTCAGGGTTTACAAAATGGTGTTCAAAATTGTACCGCAACCAAGGAAGCCTCCTTTTCAGCCCAGCACCTCTTGACTGGGGTGAGCAAATTGTCCTCGTTACAGGTGGTACGTTCTTTCGTCATAAGGTCTTTGATACTGAATCAAAATACCCTTCCTAGGCGCATCTGGTATCGGAGAACTTTTGGCAAATACTTTAGCGGTTCGAAACGTGACAGTTGTTGTACTTGATGTCAACCCCATCATTACTGAAAATTGTAAGTAGACACTGAGTACAAATTTTTTGGCTAATCCATTGATCAGATAATATTGTCTACTACAAATGTGACGTTTCAAAATGGGAAGAAGTAGAGGCGGTCTCCCAAAAGATTATTACAGAGGTGAACTCGTTGTCCTTTCTGCAATGGGCACTGCTAATATATCCTGGTACAGATTGGAGAACCCACCATTCTCGTCAACAATGCGGGCGTTGTTCAAGGGAAACTGATCATTGACCTCTCTGTTGAGGATGTTCAACAGTATGTTATTTACATAAGCAAGTAACTCACTTCTCAAATCGCCTTTCAGAACATTCGGTGTAAACACTTTCTCTCATTTCTGGGTTCTAAAGGCTTTTCTTCCTGCGATGTTAAAGAAGGGATCTGGTCATATTGTAAATTTTCTTTTGTTCTCATTATTTGTTTCTGACTTTATCAAGGTATCCATGTCATCTGCACTTGGTATGACTGGCGTTGCCCAGATGGGTAAGCATGGAATGAACATTTGCCTGGTCTTCTATTAAAAATTTCCTCTTGTAGCTGACTACTGCGGATCAAAATCAGCTATTATATCTCTACACGAGTCCCTGAGATATGAACTTGACAAGCGGTGAGGCTACTGTCCAGTCTCTGATCGTTGTTACTCAACGCTTCCCGCTTATTCTCAGGTACAAATGTCCTAATATTCGTACAACATTGGTCTGTCCTGGGCATGTGTACACCCCCATGTTCAAAACGGTCGTTTTGCCGACGTTTCCATTCTTCGCCTTCTTGTGTCCTTCCGTCCAACCGGTGACGGTCGTCAAGAAAATCATCGCTGCTCTTGACGATCAGCATTCTCAAACCATCTTATTACCATTTTACACGAACTTCATTCCCTATATTGGCCACTTACCCAGTTTCCTTCGTGACTTTGTGCAATGGGTAAGCAGCATGCTAGTTTTACCTGCGTAACGTGATATTGAGCCACTTCACCTTTCAGGCCTCGGGCGCAGACATAGCCATGGACAGATTCGTCAAAATATCTGGCCGTCGCTCCGATGAAGGACCAATTCCACCTATACATAGTACAAAAATGGATTGAAGATCCCTTCGCTTTGATTCGAATTCGCACATGCTATGTTGAACTTTGCTCCATGTAGTTGGTCTCCTTGCTATATATTTTATTGCGAGAGGACTAGTACACCATGAATTGATAACTTGCTGGATTAGACAAACGGTATTCGGTATTCCTTGTTATTGTCTGAGATTTGCAACTTGAAGGCCACCACCGTTTGTTTTGTATCAAAGCGTGAAACTTCCTTTTTGGGTATTGATAAAGGCCACATGCAACGCCACAAAGCAACCGCCGGGGTCACAGCAAAAGGGTACAAATATACAAATTAGAGGTCTTGTTCATGGCTCACACTACCACTTTTTGTTCCTCATCCTCATCCTCCTAACACCCCTTCGATCTCAACGAATTTCATGAAACCTTACAGGTACAACTTGAAGCAAGTGCTGCACACCACTAGTAATAGAACAGCATCGCGACTCCTACAAGCGCCCAAAATACTCGAAAAGATCTCGGAACGACTGAAACTCTGGATTTCTTCCGTGTGTAAGACTCAGGTTTTAGTGGATCCTCACTTGGATGTCCAGGACGCGTCGAGTGGCTCAGTAGAGTCAACGCGTCCGGCACTGGACCCATTAATGACGCGCCACGACTCGATCACGTGTCAATCAACGATCATCAACAGCACCAACGACCCCGACTTCCTTTTGGCCACTGAGCCACCTCCAAACCCTCGCTGCCACGTCCAAAATGATAGAGATGAACATCGAGACGGAGAGATACCAGAGAAGGCTTTTTCAGTAAGTCTGGTTTCGTCTTCAAATTTCATCGATCTTTGTTACTAAAATAAGCATTAGGATGACAATAACCTTGAACTTGTAGTCCCGGAAAGTGACCACACCGCACTTCACCACCATCTGTCAAATGCTTCTGAAGAGCCTGAGCTTGTGCAAGATTCTGCTACCGTACTTTCTTGGCCGAGCGATACCGCACCCCCACCCTTAACCATGTGGCATCAAAGTGTCGAAACTGTAGAAGGATTCTTTGACTGTATCGAAAAAGTTGGAACAGAAGACCCAAACCTTTTAATTAATATGGTGGGACTAAAATAACAGTATTCGTTTAATTTTGCAAACTCATTTCACTCTCAATTTAGCTATGCAACGTTTCTTCAGTAGTCATCGACACATCTGAGGCTAAAAACAGCGATCAGGTAAACCTTGCTCAATTTCATCCCTCTGTTCGATGGGTTAAACATGATGCCATCCAGGATATTCAAGATGCTGGACTCCGCGTTGTCATCACCCCTCCCGACGATAACCAGGAGACATCCAATAATCGAATTGGCCCTCAATATCTCCCATGCCTTGTCGTCCCTCCATTCTACCAATTCACATCGCGTTTGATCAACTACGAAGAGTGGAAGGCCCTATATCACCCGCTTGCCGGGACAGTCTCGCAACATCAGCCGGCAGCGACACCAGGTAGGACATCTGCCGGGCCATTAGTCTTCCGTCCGACCGGCTTCCAGAAACACGTAAGTCCCCAAATTCTGCGGATGAAAGACATGCCTCTGAACATAGGCCAGCTCCAAGCCACAACAAATGACAGACTTAATTGCTTTGATATTATTACAGCATTGCAACGCCACCAGCTGAAAGCTGCTGTAAGGCCCTTCTCCCAACCATACTTTTTATATACAGCGATTCTCACATTTTTTTATATCACAGGCTTTTACTGCAAGCCTCAAAGCTTGTACATTTAGGATGCGTTACGATGCACCCGGATTTTTGGAAAATATTGAACCTCGATTTAACTGGATTGATCCCGCAGAGGTCAGTTGGTCTAATTATTTAATTATTATTTCAAAATTGACTGAATAACACATCCAAAGATATTAATCGAATCTTTCCGACAAACTCTTGAGGAAGTTACCATCTATACCTCTCAACGTCCTTGTTCGGTGCCACACATCGTCGTTCACGAGTCACCCCCCAATGACCCCTATGTGGCTTGGAGCAATTCAGCTGATCCACAGAATTACTGTTTCCTCACCATCTCCTCACCGAATCCATTGCTATGGGAAAGAGACGATTGCCAATTGGTGGATAACTGCTTCGCAGACGCTTCCTCTTCCATTTGCGACTCTTCCGCCCCTGCTACCCCTAACGATTTTTCATGCACGTTTGAACAAGACCTGGATACGTTATTTGATGAGGATATCTATGAGATACAACAATACGACGGTATCCATCAACGATACGAAGACGAATTTGTGGTACCGCACTATTCAGTGGCACCCCAATCGAACGACACGACAAAATCAAAATTCTTTTTCCCCGATGACGATGAGGAGGATAGTCTACCTCCTCTCGATGATTGGTATATTTCAATTGCAAATCGCTGTATGCCGCCAGAGGAGGCCGAAGCCGTGGCTGCCGCTGCCATTTCCGTGTCGTGTCGTTGAGCAATGTTTCTAAAATATTCCTTCCTTTGGATCAATCTTCGCATTATTGTATCGGTAATCCATCAAGCTATCATGTATTTATAAATTTCAGTGTTGTATTTCAAAAATATATATTTAGTTATTTTCTATGGCGGAACACCGATCGATGGCTGCACAACCCGGGTACAATCCGTGATTGAAGCCATGTCCCTCCTGATCTCTCGCGCCATACTTATTTCAAACGAGTCAGATATTGAGATATGCTAATCATCATACATGTGTGTGTCAGGTGTACATACGATACTCCAAGGAATTGAGACTTCTTATAATGGAACAACACGGAAGTTTATAAATAAAATGTGTGTAGAAGTGATGCTGAGGTCGATCAAATATAATTTGGGTTGCGGTGAAGCATAAAACGACGATGAGTAGAAATCCCGAGAAGGGGAATCCGCAAGTGGACTGGGCAACAAGTTAGAAATGTGACAGCAAGAGTCCAAGAACCAGGGCCTGAAAGGCACACAGGCACAGAATCGTCAACCAAGCGATTGGGTACAACATTAATCAGACACAGCACATGCAATGGCAAAAGAATAAGAACGAAAGTAGATAATGAAGAAGTTAGATCCTACACGCAGATATCCTTACATGATTAGACTGAATAAAGTGGACAACGGTGGACAATTTCTGTCATTATAAGTTCCGTGGGAGATGCGGCGTTGCCGTGATGGGTTAGCAGGAGCGCAGTAAACTTTGGGCGCGAATGGCGTCCTTTTTATCAACCTACAGGGAACAAAAAATGTAAGAATGATGGGATACATTGGTAAAAGTCTCTGGAAAACATAAACCACTCACCAAGAGGTTGGCTGTTTTGAAAGTAGAGCTGTACATATGATTGATCCCGTTCTCCTCGAGAACCCTCGAGAATCGAGTGACGAGACCATGCTTGTCTGTATTCGAAGTCATTGTCAACGTTCGCGTGTATTGTGAGCACAAGAAATGTACATACCCAGCCCAAATAGTCGCAAATCAATTTGCAAACACTTGAGGGAGTTGCTTCTCGAAGAGAAATCATCAACTTCGTCACATTCGTCAGAGAACTCGCCTCCTTCCAGACGAAAATCTGCAGCATCTAATTCACCACTACAAATGACCATATGTCGTTCGTGAGGTGGGAATAAGGTTGCAAGGAGATGGACATCGGCTGTCAATGAGGATCCTTCTGGAGTCCTTGTAAAACTAAAGAAAGGAACCCGCGAATCTGTTTTCGGGGCCGCAGAGCGGCTTAATGTATGTACCCTTGTGAATAGAGGATCAGAATATGGCAGAGGAGGTTGTGATTTAGGAACGATGGGTGATAGGGGAGCGATGTTAGCGACAAAGTGTTTTGAAGGGGATTTTGTCAACTTCGGACTGTGGGATAGACTTGGGAGGTCAGAATAGGAACGGGATGTGTTGCTGCTCAATGAAGCGATGGAGGTGGTCTCGGGTGAGTGGGAAAAATAACCATCGTCTTCACCCAAGGAAGAGTCTGAGTCTGACTCTCCGTCGCTGGAAGTAAGATATATAGATGCTGACGTGAAATCGGGACGGGATGGCTGTATTAGATCGGGAGTTGTTAAGTCGGCGTCAAATGAGTAATTTGTGATGGGGTGTGGAGTGCTCATATGAAAAGAGGGGATAAGGTCGGGAAAGGCGACTAGTTTGACGATTTTGAGACCCCAATGATCTACGCCGAGTTCGTCAGATAAACCAACGCATGCAAGGTCTGGGAGTAGTATGCGAACTTCTCCAGAAGTTGGTGAATGTGAATTATTCCGCGGTGATTGTCGTCCTGTAGATGAAGCATCATCTGGAACAGGAATTGGTTTGATGCATTCAGACGGTGGTAATGGTGGATTATCGATGCTAGTGATACTACGAGTGAGGACTGCCCCTGCACCGTGTGGGGCCTTTGGGGTACGTTCGGTTGAATGATAATCACCGCCTATGGTTGAAGAAAGATGTGAGGAAACAGGGGGGTTGGGATTGGAAGAATAGAGATGGAAGCCGGCTAGTTCAACCAGAATCATGGCTTCTTGAATACGAGACTCTTTCACCTTTACAGGACAAATGAGATTAAATCAAGAAGGGTAACGGGGCATTACACACAAAGATGAAATCGCTCATATAAGATGACTGATACAGAATAGAGATACCAGCGTCGGCAAGAGGTGCTGAAAGATCATGAACGCGAGTGCCCGAATTGTCTGGAAAAAATAAGATTAGGGATGAGAATGGGTGAGATAGTGAAATGTACATGCCTATCTGATCATTATGCGAATCGATCTGCAAGACATTCCATTTCTCGTAAGAAATTTCGACAGGTTCATGGACAGAATTATTGGGGTTTGCTTTTCGACTAGAGGCTGAGCCTGATCTAGATCTTTGTCTATGTCTATCCCTGCGCGATATGGGTTCAAAATCATGAAGCATGTGGTGTTCTGCGAAAATGCTGAGCTCGATTTCATTGCAGGTTATATTTAAAAAAGCTGGGTTGGGCTGTAGTATCTGCCTAAGAACTGGATGAGATAGATGAGTAAGACGAGAACGAGGGATATGAACGAGTGAGAGGGACACTGGGAGAAGTGTTATCGTGACCTGCATTGAAGGGGGTTGGGGGGTGGGGGAGGGAGGGAGGGACAGAGAGAGATTGAGACGAAGTGACTACAGTATTTTAAAGAAATCCACTCCTTCCTTTTCTGGTACTTAATAAGTGGCAGT